>Ga0208006_100702_pt1 | contig 11127 bp, 13 predicted proteins | sample ECH_Bnyco_MetaG_FD_187131 | JGI IMG/M metagenome (GOLD analysis project Ga0208006, IMG submission 187131) | Hot spring microbial mat communities from Yellowstone National Park, Wyoming, USA - ECH_B nyco_MetaG (SPAdes) (version 2) | ecosystem: Environmental > Aquatic > Thermal springs > Hot...
CGGTCACAGAGGGGAAATTGAGCAATAACAATGAAACGCGATCCCCTTGAACCTTTGTACCTATAAGTGCGGGCCTTAAGGTGCAGACCGTGAGGTGCTTCGATGTATCTCCTCTTCCGCCCCAGTTTCCGCGGGCGGAGGTAGACGTTTACAGGGTAGTTACTGAGAAGGACGCAACGTTTGCGAGGGTGGACTTCGAGGGAGAGGCACACTACTTTACCCTTGATACAGATGGCATCCATCTCCACTCTTAGTTCCTAGGAGGACTGTTAATGGGGGAGGAGAGCCAGTGTACCCCCAACTCCGTCGTGGAGGACCTGATATATCAACTACTCTACAAGTTGGGTATTAGGAGGACCACACTATACGAGGAAGTGGAGGTGATCTTCGATAAGATAACTGAGGGAGAAGTGAGAGGAACCAGGGAGATCAGGGAAATTAGGAAGCATACTTTCCCTATACTTGGACTCCTCTACTCTTTACTTCGTCACCAGGAAACTCTCCAAGGTATTGAGCAGGGAGGTAGAGGAGGACGCCCTATTCGCCTACGAGAGGGCCGAGATGCTCGCTAACAGGACCTCTGACCTCTACAACATATACCTTACTGAGGTACAGAACGACTTGAACATCATAATAAAGAAGCTCACCTCCATATCATTCATCTTCCTTCCTATAACTGCCGTCGCTAGTATATACGCAGTTAGCTTTTCCTCCCTCCCAGGAAACTTCGACACCATCAATTTCGTGTACTTCTCCATTCCTTTGATCCTGCTTGGTGTGACCCTCACCATTTACCTCAGGAAGATAGGGTGGCTCTGAACTGGTGAAATTAAGGCCTAAGAGACCCAGGCCATATGAAAAACCACCTGTTTCTTCGTAATCTCGTTTACCTTCTATCCCATCATTTAAACTGAGCCCTCCCTGTCCTCTATCCAAGGAGGTCTGTCTGTAGAGGATGGGGGTGAATATTATCGCGGAGACCTTGTGTAACTACACCCTCTCAAGACCATCTTGACCAAGAATGGTGCCTCTTCGGAAAAAGAGCATGAAGCTCAATCCCTAGACCCCCTCCATATCTTAGTTCATGTCCTCGTCGAAAGCAGATGACCTGCCTCAACCTGAATCCGTTGGCTTAGGAGACTTTTAGGTTGATCCTCAACTTACCGCTCGTAAGAAGAACTGCAGATCAGTTGAATAGATCATTAAAGAATTATAGAACTATTTAGTAATAATTCATGACTCATTTTCGAGGAGGTGATTTTGGATTACGGTTACGGACGTAACACTTCTATCTTCTGTGAGGATCTCCTGCTTCTTCGAGAAACCTCCTTCACTTAAGGCGGAGGTTCTGTGGAACCTTTCGTCTGGTCGGAAGAGGGATTGGGAAAGGTTTCATCCTCACACTTAAACCGCAATTATTTGATATGACCTAGCGTAATCGGCCTTAAGGCTAGTTGATAGTTAGTAATTGGCAAAAATAATGAGGTGTCTACCCACGTAAGGAGACTTCCACCCCCGCTAAATTAATTGAACGTTATAGTAATGAAGTTGTGAAAGAGGAACTTAACATCCCTCGCTAAGACGGTTAAGCTCAGGTCCTTCAAGTTGGGGGAGGAGGTCATAAGGAAACAACATTATGAATTTACAGGAGCATGGAGGAACTGGTAGTACACTCTGTCCGCCTTTTCCTTTATTTCACAGATCGTGGACCTAAAAGTTTAGATATTAGTGATCTCTGGCTATATTGTCAAAAATGGTTTCAAAACCACCCAGTAAGTCTCTGGACAACTATTCGTGGGGAAGGGTGCACACCTACGCTTTCATCGCCTTCTCCGCAGGATTCTTCCTTGAGGCCTACATTTTTGGCATGGCCCCCATAGCCACAGGTTGGGTGAGCGTACCCAAGTTCCTCACCAGCACTCTGCTGGCTTGGGCTCCACTCTGGCTCATAATAGGGATCATGGTCACAGGACCGTTGTCTGACAGGTTAGGATGAAAGACCATGTTCTACGTGACTATGTCTCTGTATGGAATAGGGGCCTCGGGGATTGTTTTCAGTTCCACTTACTATCTCATCCTGCTCTTCCTGGCCATAATGCTGTTCGCTGCAGGAGGAGAGATGAACACTATAATGGTGGCCACACATGAGATAATGCCCAGGAGACATAGGAGTAAAGCCTTCTTCCTGGAGCTAAATTTCATAAACATAGGAGGGTTCGTCCTGGGCCTCGTAGGTTACCTTGTACAGAACCAAACTGTTGCCTTTCAGAGGCTTCTGATAGGGGTTACAGCCCTATTGGTGCTGGCGGTGTTAATATACAGCAGGATAAAGATACCTGAGTCAATAAGGTGGCTGGAGAAGCAAGACTCTACGTTATACGTTTTAGAATAAGTAACTTCCTCCACGCCCTGAACGGTAGACCCAAAATCACCTCCTCGAAAATAAGTCAGAATTGAGGCGAAGCAATTCTGATAGTTCGTCCTCCCTTATACCCTACTAATTAGGAAGTTAGCTCCAACCATCTCAGGGGCGCGAAAGCCCGGAAAAATTTTTGAGAAAATACGACATTAATAACGGGAACCAGTCTCCGGAGCTTAGGGCTCATTCAATCTCAATGGAGGCTCATGGCTCAACTCAAATTATTAAAAAAAGCAAAATAGTTTGACACACTCCTACAAGCCTACAGGATCCTTTTTATGTCGTCCGACCAATATCTAGATAGAGAGGCTACTTAGTGGCAAAGGCACTTATTGTCACCTTACATTTGGAACGAGATCTCCTTTTCGCCTGAAGTCTAACCTCTAAAGGAGGGGGAATTTAGTAAGTGGAGTGAAGTCGGCCTTTACGCCTAGACAAAAGAAGAACTCAGCAGCAGTCTGCCCGCCTGAACTGGGGGTCGTGATGGTAGAAGAGGCTTTGTGACCCTCATGTGGGAGGACGAAGCTCTACGCATATTAAGGATGCTAACCCATTCCAAACTGGTCTCGAAAGGATAAGGTCTTTAGATTCTAGGACGATGTACGTCTCTCGGGCCTCGTGGCACCATAAAGTGATGGCTCTTCAGCCTATGAATGACAACCTAATAGTTTAGGTTAAATAGCGAGCACTTATTTTTACGAAACTAAGTTGCTCCTCGTTATGGAAAACTAACGATAAAAAACGCTAGATTGCGTTCTTTTCCAGCACGTTCAGCGGGTTGTCCTTAGGCAGGAGAAACACCACTAACGCGGCTATGAGGAGTGGCACCAGGACTACCTCGGTGAGTGTGACGGCCCACCCTGAAGCGGAAGCTCCGTAGGAAGTGAGGAGGAGAGTCACTGCGCTGGGTAGAACGATGTTCCCAAGCCACTGAAAACCGTAACCGAAGTTGCTCGCTGTTGCCCTAACGCGAGTAGGATACATCTCGTTTAAGTAGAACGGCCATGCTGCCCACTGTGAGAATAGGAAGAACACAAAGAGGATGTTGAAGATGAGGACAAGGGATGGTGACGAAGCTTCTATTATGCCGACGAAGGACAACACAGAGAGTAATAGGAAAACCACTAATACATTTCTCCTGCTCAACTTATTCCCGAGGATCCCCACTATGGCATAGCCCACCGCGGCTATAGCGAAGGAGATAAACTCGTAGAGAATAGTGTCGACGAAGCTTAAGTGCTTCACTGTGGTGTAGTAAACAGGTAGGGAGATCAGGGTGACGGCCACGGAGCCTGCCGCTATGATAGTGTAGATGGCCATAAGGACGCTCTTCCTCCTAAGGTCGGTCTGAAACATTTGAGAGAAGGGGTTTCTGACTGCCTTGGAGAGGTCTGCCTCGTACTTCGTGGAGACTCCAGTTCCCTTCCTTGCTGCCTCCCTGGCCCTTCTCAAGTCTAGGAACCGGTCGGTTTCGTCAAGTGTTCTTCTTAACAGCAACAATATCAACGCTGGAGCGACGCCCACTAAGAACACATAGGGTAGATAGATGTGCCCCAAAGTGAATAAGTATATCAAGGCTGCTCCCAACGCCTGTCCCAAGGGGAAGGATATGGCTATTATGGTGAGCATAAGTCCTCGTTTGTCTGGGGGAGTTGTCTCGCTGGTTATGGTGAAGCCTAACGGTTCGTCAGGGCCGGTGCCTAGAGATGTGATTGACCTAGAGAATATCAGCGCCCCCAACGCGCTGGAGAAGGCTGTGAGCAACGAACCTAACGAGTAGAGTACAACAGTTACCATGAATAGTGGTTTCCTGCCGTAGGTGTCGGCCAGGGCCCCGAAGGCAAAGGCCGCTACTGCTGAAACGAAGAATGAAACGTCAGTAATTATAGTTATTTCGCCTAGAGAGAGATGGAACAGGGGGATGAGGGCGGGAATCGCTCCTAAAAAAAGCTCGAAGTCCATTGTCATGAGCATTACCCCCACGAACGTGGAAATCACGTATTGATGATATTTCTCCATTGCTTAACTCTAATAAAAGAAATTTAAAAGAGTTGTCTTTCTATTTCAGGGTCCAAATTTCTTTCTGTATATGGAGAGAGCCGTGACAAGCGTGGGAACACCTGTAAATATGAAGGCGATCTTTATGGCGTCGAGGATCTCTTGAGGACTGGCGCCTGCTACGACAGCTTGATCCATGGAATGTTCTATTGCCTTCTCATGTCTAATGGCTGAGACTACGGCCATCCTTATCAGGGAAGCTGTCTTCGCATCAAGTGAACCATGTTTGAACGCCTTGGTCCACACATTTGACCAAGCTTCCAAGAACTCTGGGTCCCTTGACGCCAGGACCTGGTGGAAGTCTTCAATGAATCCCCTACTTTCCTTGATTGATCTGAGAATTTCTTCTTTGTCCACAGACGTGTGAAAATGTAGGATCAATTTTATAACTTGCTATGGCTAATTATACTGACCTGTTATTTAACCTTAATTCTTTTTACTGAAGACATGTTACCTCTCTTCCATGTTTGACCTAGTTGTAAAGAACGGGAAGTTAATATTTCCAGGGAGGACCGTCGTGGACGGTGAGGTTGGAGTTGTTGGGGGGAGGATCGCCGCAGTGGGTAGAGAACTTGGTAAGGGGGAAGTTAACATTGACGCCTCTGGAAAGCTTGTGTTGCCCGGCGTTTTAGACTCCCACTTCCATGTGGGGATCTACAGGCCTTTCCAGGAGGACGCTAGGACTGAGTCAATGAGTGCGGCCGCTGGAGGTGTCACTGCCATCCTTAGCTACTTCAGGACAGGCAGGAATTACCTGAACACCTCCGAGGACTACACCACTCTTTTCCCGAAGCTATTTGAGATGAGCTCAGGTAACTTCTATGTTGATTATGGATTCAATTTAGCTCCAATCACTAGGAGACATGTGGAGGAGTTGGACTATCTTTTTAGGAGAGGAATCTCGACCTTCAAGTTTTACATGTTCTACAAGGGGCTTAATTTGAGAAGCGAGTATAGGAAGGGAAACGTTGAGGAAGAGTACCTACTTTCAAAGGATCCCTATGATGGGGGGCACTTATTTACTATCATGAATAGGGTTTCATCGCTTAAGGGTGAAGGCAAGCCCAGTCAGCCTAGGTTAAGTGTGCATGCCGAGGACGCGGAGGTGATAAGGGTGCACCTAGAGAAAGCTAAGGAGGATTTCTCAAGAGGAAAACTTAACCCCCTTGAGGCCTACAGTGCAGCCAGGCCACCCGAGGGGGAGAGGGTAGCGATCCTTCAAGCATTAGAGATGTCTCGGGCCACTGGTTGTCCCATAAATATACTTCACGTTAGTAGCAAACTAGCTCTCGAAACGGTCGAGGAGGTACGCAAGTCGTGGCCGCAGCTTGATGTAATGGTTGAGGTCACCTCCTCACACCTTACCCTCACCACCGACTCCGAGGCCGGCGTCCTAGGTAAGGTAAATCCACCCATCAGGTCATCTAAGGACAGGGAGGCATTGTGGGAGGGAGTAATGTCGGGCGCGGTTCAGACGGTGGCGAGCGATCACGCAGCTATAGAGTTGTCAAGGAAGGGTGAGGAGTTGTGGACTGCAGAGAACGGTTTCGGGGCTACGGAACTTATGGTACCGTCACTCCTCACTGAGGGTTTGAGGAGGGGAGTCCCTTTGACTAGATTGGTTGAACTTGTGACATCCTCTCCTGCCAGGTTCCACGGGCTGTATGGTAAGAAGGGTGACCTACTTCCAGGCTTCGATGGTGACATCACCATAGTGGATCTCAAGGAGACACGGAAGGTCAAGGCCGACGCACTTCACTCGGCCCAGGACTTTACGCCATACGAGGGAGTTGAACTTAGGGGCTGGCCCACTACCACCATACTTCGAGGAGAGGTCGTCTTCGACGGTGGGGAGTACAGTAAGGTGAGGAGGGGAGAGTTCCTAAAGAGGCCTGTGGTGGCCTCAAACTCCTCCTAAGATCTTTTGGAGCTCCTGAAATATTATCATTCTATGTAGGTATCTTTCAGTGGTACCATCTGCCTTAAGGGTGGTTAACATCTCCGTCAGCGCCCTCACTATAGTCCTCACTGCTGCCCCAGGGAAGATGATCAGGTGGAAACCGAGCTCCTCCAATTTCTTAGCAGATAGAAGGGGAGTTCTTCCTCCCTCCACCATGTTCGCCATCTTGAGTCCCTTAACTAGTCTGCCTACTTCTGCCAGCTCCTCCTCAGTCCTTGGGGACTCCACGAACGCCACGTCAGCTCCCGCTTCCAAGTAGAGGTTGGCCCTGCGAATGGCTTCCTTTACACCAACCACAGCTAAAGCATCTGTTCTGGCCACTATCAGGGCTTCCCTCCTAGATTCCACAGCCGCCTTGATCTTCGCTACCATCTCCTTCTCCTCTATGACTTCTTTTCCCTCCAAGTGTCCACACTTCTTTGGGAAGACCTGATCCTCGAGCTGTATAGCGTCCGCTCCAGCCGTCTCTAGAACCTTCACGGTCCGCCTAACATTGATGTCGTTCCCGTAGCCCGTGTCCGCGTCCACGATGAGTGGAAGGGCGACAACATTGGAGATCCTCTCGACCACCCTAGATACATCGTCCAATCCGACGAACCCCAGGTCTGGAAGCCCCAGGGAGGTGTAGGATATACTGGCCCCACTCACGTAGGCGGCCTCGAAGCCTGTCCTCTCTACCAGGAGAGCCGATAGGGCGTCGTAAACTCCAGGAGCTAGGAGGATAGGAGAGTCCTCTAACCTCTTTCTCAACGTGTAGCCTTTGTTCATTCCAATCCGAATACAAAAGGGATAAAAATAAGCTAATTACTCTTCAGTCGCCGTCAATTTACTTGTACACGAAGGGAGAAAATTTCTTTTCAGCGTAGAATGATGGATCGTGCCCAGGGTAAATTTCGGCCTTCCTGAGCCTACTCATGAGCTTCACCTTGTCCACCGAACTTCCCCAAGTCGCAGTGTTCCAGTCCAATCCTTGTTTCCTCTTCACCGGTTCGTAGTTGTCCCTTGTATATATGGCGTCACTGACAAATATTGTCCTTTTGTTAGATGGGGTCTCCACGTATAAGCCTTGGGTGCCAGGAGTGTGCCCTGGAATTGAGAGCACTCTCAAACCGTACTCTATCTCGTAATCTCCATACAACCTCTCGTAGTCCACGTCTGGGAGGTCGAAGTCTGGTCGACAGTAGGTGCCCTCATAGAACCAGTCAGGCCTGTAGGCGTAATCGAGCTCTGGACCTTGGATGAGTATGGGGACTCTCTTGAACTTCGCGATCCCTCCTGCGTGATCGTAGTGGAGGTGGGAGATAACAACTACGTCTACGTCCTCTGGCCTGAGGTTCAACAGTGACAGCTGTGCCTCAAGTCGCTGAGACTGATCTTGGACCGTGTTGAGTTGTTTCATTATTAAATATCCCTTAGATACGTCTGGGCCTGTATCGAACAGGACCGTTAGGTCCCTGATTCGTACAACGATAGCGACGAGGGGAACCTTCACCATTTCTTCCCCTCCATCTTGGACAAGGAGGGACTTCCTGTGGTAGTTCGACCCTAAATCTAAGAGGGAGAAGCCCTGCTCCACTTTACCACCTCAGTACGCTATTTCTTCTAACTCAGCCGTAGGAGGCACCCCTTTACCCATTGCGGCTATTATTATTGCTCCTAGCAACACGGGGATAGCACCTAACACTATGTAAGTTAAGGTAAATCCTAGTGCGTCCAGGACGAAGCCGTATATTGCACTTCCAACGATCCATGCAAAGTCGTTTAGCCCGGTCTGCCAAGAGTCGGCGGTACCCCTCGCCCTAGTTGGATAAGTCTCGGCTATATAGACCCACCACGTGCCGTTCCACGATAGCACAGCAGGGTAGAAAATTATTGTTGAAATGACGCTCTCCAGGAAGCCATGAGATATCGAGAAAAAGATCACTGCTATGCCCCCTATAATGCCTATGATGGCGCTTCCCCATTTCCTAGATAATAAATCATACTCTGTTGAGAGGCCAATACAGCAACGTCGAACATGGACATATCGATCCTCTTCCCTTCTCCCGTCAACTCTCTCAACCGAAGGGTCGCCATGATTGCCACCGCCGTATAGGCAGGGGTCATGATATCTAGGATCCCCATTCCAACCCTCGTCGGTCTGTCTGGAAAGCCGTTTGTATCCATGAAGCCACTCATCGCCTCAACAGTGGGATCGAAGCCCGGTAATGCAGAGTACGGACCTAATCTCCCGTAACCAGTGGTGGAGACGTATATTATCTTAGGATTAACTCTTCTCTGCGCTTCGTATCCGATTCCTAATTTCTCCACAGTACCGGGAGAGTAGTTTTCGATGAATACGTCGGCCTTCTCGACCAACTTTAGGAGGAGTTCCCTTCCCTTATCCTTCTTGACGTTTAGCGTAATGAACTTCTTATTAGCGTTGTAGGCCATGAAGTGAAGGGACACACCGTCAACTATGGGAGGAATGTAACGTTGAGGGTCTCCCCATGGTGGCTCCACCTTTATGACCTCAGCGCCGAGCTCTGCTAACAATCTAGAGGTGTAGGGTCCGTTCCAGAAGACTCCCATCTCCACTACCCTGACTCCCTCGAGGGGTCTCACCATCACTCACCTAACCAAGAATCTAGGTGATCTTTTCTCTAGTGAGTCTCTCAAGCCATCCTTGCCGCCCTCAGTATTGAATAGCAGAGAAGTAAGCATTACTTCGGTAGGGTCTCTTTCATTCAAAACCTCTGCGGCGGTCTCATTTATGAAACTCTTTAAGTTTCCTATCATAAACCAGACACCAATTGCTGATTTCGCAAAGACTTTCATCTTCTCTAGAAGCTTACTCAGCTGAGCTATCTTGCTCACTCTCCCCCCTTTAGGGGGCTTCTCAGCTGAGAGGAATTTATCGGTCCAAAGGAGTTGCTTGAGCTTGTAAGGACCGCGGCTGTAAATATTCACTGTAGCCATCACGGGCTCGTTCACTCCTTCGTTCAATTCGTAGAGCCTGTTCCCAATTCTTTGATGTTTAGTGAAATTGGGTAGATTCATCGTGGTGTACTCCTTGGCGTCAGAGCTTGCTGAGAATAACCAACCCTCTTTTGTCATGATAAGGAAATCTACTTCGGTTTTTCCGTTATTCTTTGGTATGATATCGTAGGGTTCTCTTATGGTCTGATCATTTAGGGTGTTCAACTTATCTGGGCGATTCATTGGGACTATGTCTACCTTCCCTTCAATACATCTGTTAACACTAAGATTTCGAGACACAGTGCACCGCCTGTCGCCTCACATATAATAAGTTCGTTTTTTACCTGTAAACTTCATTTTCCTATATTATTCATGAAATCTTATTTATTTACTGTAATAAGCCATACTAAACCATCGGATTTTAGCGGGTCAAAGTCCTCAAGATGATGCTAGAGAAGAAGAACAAGACTTACCTGTTGTTGCATCCAAAAAGGAATTGAAAACAAAACTGGTTTAGAAATGAAATTATTAAAAGTGCCAAAAATCATGTTAAGGTAACGGAGCAGCTAACGATACGCCAAAAGAGAACTCGAACATGGCTAGAAAGCTACTACAACATTAAATGCATCCAGTCAAACTACTGAGTGGATAACGACGATCCCTTCACTATACGTATCATATATCTCCATATCGGCTATTGCTGGCTCTGATTTCTTCGTTAATTCTGTCTCAGTTAGGTCTATTAGATTATTAAATTGATTAATCTGAGGAAGTATAATCAGTCGCGCTTAGGAAAGTACATTGCAAAATGCATGGCAACATGCATGACCAAAAAAGCAAGTACTATAGTTGTGGGGCTTTTGCACTAATAATGATTTGGAGAAGGTTGTTCGCTACATTTTTAGGGCTCTTACTCCAGTAGTGCTCTTGTTAGTTTTTCTCGCACGGTCCTGAGGAAAATTGCAGGAGAAGCCGAGTTCGAATCTCGGATTAGGAGTTCCTATTCAAGAATTTATTAAGATTTGAATAGTTCCGTTTCAAAAATATACGCATAGGGAAGTGTTTTTGACCAAATTTCTGAGCCTATCACGAACCCTGCGATCACTCTGCGATCAATACGTATTCGTTAAAGGAGTCCAGCAAATGCATGAAGTTCAGATCCCTCATGACATATTTGAAGTGCCCCTAACCTCTTCTTTCCCATCGTTTTTACGCTTTCTTTGCGATACTTTCTAAAATAGTTTAATCTGGATGAGTAGGTGTTATGTTTCATCTATTCAGTGTGTCGAGAGTGTCGGCACGGATTAGATAAATTAAACGGATGTCTATCTGAGTGTGTCCCACAATTTCACTTGCTTGTATAATATTTAAGCTGGGCGGTGGGCCTCCCTTTATTGAAAATAACGTCTATCTTCTAATACTTCTCATTAAGAAATCCGAAGCGTACTTACTTTCTACTGTACAGCTACATTCATTCTTCATAATTTATATAAGATTAAGGCTTAATAATATTACCTATTTAAAAACATTTTCAATTAAAAAATTGTTTAGCTCGCTTAACAGTAATATTTGATGCCGAAACAATTAAACCAGTACTGAAGGATAATAAGAGGTCAACTATAGAAAGAACTATTATATTTTTACTTCCAAGGAGTTCTAGGAATAACCTAATAACAAATAAACCAGACCATAGTACTATTATTGAAGTGGGCCATTTATAATATAATATACC
>Ga0208006_100707_pt1 | contig 11040 bp, 9 predicted proteins | sample ECH_Bnyco_MetaG_FD_187131 | JGI IMG/M metagenome (GOLD analysis project Ga0208006, IMG submission 187131) | Hot spring microbial mat communities from Yellowstone National Park, Wyoming, USA - ECH_B nyco_MetaG (SPAdes) (version 2) | ecosystem: Environmental > Aquatic > Thermal springs > Hot...
TTTCACAGCTATGTCAACCATCGAAGATAAGCCTAACAACCTTGCGTTTCTCACTATTAAGTCCATTTCAAACCACTAAACGAGCGCTTTTTCTTATAAACTTTTCAAAACCTCGCCCCTCGGGGATTACAAAGGTGTAAATACACGGAGAAAACACTCGGTGATGCGTGTGAGCCTACCGCTTCCGAGCACTTCAAAGACCAGCGCGTGTTGAAAAACCCAGCTTGAAGTAGCGTGTAAACTGTACAACACTTACACGCTGAACAAAAAGAGTACCAAAGAAACAAGCACACGATGAGCAAAACCGAGCTCAGGTAACTCGCCTTGGACTTAAGAAAAACAAAGTGTTTCAAGCGCTACACTTTCAGGTTGCGCAACAGGTAGCGGAGAGATTTTACCAAACAAAGGTTCTTCTATGGGTTAGCAAACAAGCCCAAGAAAAAGAAGCCTCACCGCTACCTTTCCTTGGTGTACCCTCAGAGTGGTTGGAAGCTTTCTGATACAAGAGAAGTTGGTCTTGGAAAAAACAAAAAGAGGAAGGCTCGGCTTAAGCAAAATCGGGTTTTTTACTTTAATTCTGCACAGGGTGTTCCCAGAGAGCCAAGTATCCCAAGTGTGCGTCAAACTCAACCCTTCAGGTCGAATCCACGTTTCTTGGTGGAGGAGCCTGAAGCAGAAGAGCAGTCTTCGAAGGAGCCCAAAAAAGTGGTGAGTGTTGACTTGGGGATCACAAGGCTTGCCACACTTTCAGATGGGTGCTTCTTTGAGAACCCTAGGCCGCTTGAGTGCTCTCTTGATAGGATTAGAGTGCTACAGAGGTCACTTTCAAGGAAGAGGTTTCTTTCAAAAAACTGGCTTAAAACAAAGATAAGGCTCGCTTAACAGCACGAGCGTGTAAAGGATTTTAGGCGCGACTCTTTAAACTCGGGGTTTTGCTCGCACAGGAGTACGATGTGTTGGCGCTAGAGGATTTGGATGTCCAAGGCTTAATCCAAAGTGGAACCAAAAAGAGGAGGCTTCGACTCTACGACTCCTCGTTCTCGGAGCTCAGAGGGAATTAGCCGTGTGCTTGGTTGAGCCGCAACTATAGTAGGTGCTAATGACACAAGAACCAAAACCGAAAATAAGACGAGTGTCACAGAAGCTATATATTTCTGTACAGGGCTAGTTTTCACGCTTCTCTGTTGTAGCGGGGGGTGTTACGGATTTTTTATCGTCAGTGACGCGCTCTGGTTTGGCCATAACAAACCTTATCCCCAAAACCGCGGAGGCAGCAATGAGAAACCCCAAGACCAGTAACAGGTATGCGTTTGACTGTGGGCCGCATGTCAGTGGGGTACATAGCGCGTGATGTACTGGTGGTATTATCGATGTGTTCAAACTCGTTACACTCATATCAAAATGTGTCCTTCTTAAACGCTATTAAACTTTATGGTAACTATTTATAGTTCGAAGCCCGTACAAAGTTCTCTTTCTCAGGATCCTTCACTAGAAGTGATTTTATGTGAAAAGCCTATTCTAAGTGCGAGAGCTTTTTTGACTTGGCCTAGCACAGCTACCGTATCCTGCGTTATCACTCTTAATTAGAAAGGTTAGAGAAGTGTTATCTCTAATAATCCTGAAACGTATGGGCAAGCGGTAATGGCGGCATTCTGTTTCGTTTTAAGGAAATTAAGAAAGCTTTTGGATTCCAGCTCAAAGTCGCAGTAAGAACCACAGAATACTCTTAAACTCGGGTTTTGTTGATTCTACCGGTTAAGGTAGGGATTCCTAAAGTATAAATACAAATGCAAAGAAGGTTTGCTGTGCGTGTGAGCTTACCGCTTCCAAGCGCATCGAAAACCATCGCGGGGTGTTGAAAACTCAGCTCGAAGCGGTTTGCAAGCTTTGCAACACGCCGAGCAAGAGGACAAAAAACAAGCACGGTATGAGCAAAAACGAGCTTCGGCAACTTGCCTTACACTTAAGAAAGCATAACTCAGTTTCAAGTTGCTACACTCCTAGTGGCAGATGGCGGAGTTTACCGAGCGTGGGAAAGGTTTCTCAATGGACTTTCGAACAAGCCAAAGTCTCACAAATTTCTTTCCTTAGTGTTCCCACAAAAAGGTTGGAGGTTTTGCAACACGAGGGATGTCGGACAAGGCAAAAACAAAAAGAGGGGGGCTCGGCTCTACCTGAGCAAAATCGGGTTTTTCGCTTTAATTCTGCACAGGGAGTTCCCAGAAAACCAAGTGTGCTAGATGTGCGTGAAGGTCTACGCTTCAGGTAGAAGCTACATAATCTTCTTGGTTGAGGAAGCCGGGGTCGAAGAGCAATCATCGAAGGAACCCGTGAAGGCTGTGGGTGTTGAGTTGGGGATAGCGAGGCTTGCAACACTTTCAGATGGACGCGTCTTACAAAACCCGAAACCGCTTGAGGCGCTTTTGAAAGAATCAGGGTGCTTCAGAGCGTCAAGAAAAAGGTTTCTCTCAAAAAACTGACTTAAAACAAAGACTTGCGAAGGAGCACGAGCACTTAAAGGATTTCAGGCGCGACTCTTTAAACTCGGTTTTCTACACACAGGAGTACGACTTTTTGGTGCTAGAGGATTTAAACGTTCAGGATTTGATCCAGAAGAGCGAAAATAAAAAGAGAAGGATGAGGTTGTACGATTTCTCTTTTTCAGAGATCAGAGCGGTGCTGGAGTGGCAGTTTGTAAAAACAGGAAAACTTGTTTTACCTGTCCCTTCTTACAACTCTTCACGCAAGTGTTTTTTGTGCGGGGAAATCAACGAGAATTTTGAAAGAATCTTTAACTCCCCCACTGTGGTTTTGCTATTGACCGCGACCTCAACGCTTGTTTTAAAAAGAGGTGGGAGCCACCCAGTGTGCCTGAGGAGCTCTGCCCAATACCTCCTCTTCCCTCCCTAGGGTTGAGGGGGCAAGGGGAAGCGATGATTCAGGAAGCTCCACCAAGCGGAGGTAGCTCACAATTTGCGTAGCTCCCAAGGCTTAAATGGCATTTTTGTGAGCTTTGCCTTTCCTTGTAAAGCGCGGAAAATCGCGTTTGCGATTGCGGCGCTTGGCCCTACGATTCCGCTTTCGCCCATCCCTTTTACCCCTAACGGGTTTAGCGGGGTTGGAGAGTCGTGGTGCACGAGCGTAAAGCTCGGTGTGTCAATAGACGTCGGAAGAGAGTAATTCATAAAACCCAAGGAGAGAGGCTGGCCGTCTTTTGAGTAAACGAACTCTTCAAGCAGTGCTGAGCCAAAGCCCTGCGCCAATCCTCCGTGAAGCTGACCTTCGACTATCATCGGGTTGAGCATAAAACCACAGTCGTCGATCATCACGTACTTCAAGATCTTGGGCTCGAGCGTCTCTTGGTCCACTGTGACAAAAGCGATGTGCAAACCCCCTGACACCGTAAGCCCTTTTGGCTCGTAGTAAACCGTGACTTCAAGACCCGCTTCAAACTCGTCGTGGGAGCGGTACGCAAGTCGCGCAACCTCAGAAAGCGTGCAAACGCGCTGTTTTGTGTCTTTTCTTGTGACCACACCATTTTCGAAAACAAGCTTTTCAAGAGGCTGGTCAAACGTCTTAGAGCAAACTTCTAGTACCTTTTTTCGTATTTTTTCATAGCACTCAAGAAGCGCGCCCGCACCCAAAACCGCGCTTCTACTACCCCAAGTTCCAAAGCCGTAAGGCGTGCTCTGAGTGTCACCGTGATGCACACTCACGTCGTCGACAGAAACGCCAAACAGGTGAGCCGCAAGCTGGGAGAGCGTCGTTTCAAGACCCTGCCCGTGTGGCGAAAGACCTGTGTATATCTCGATTTTGCCATCTGGTGTCACCCTTAATGTCATCGAGTCGTACCCTCTGTGGCGCGCGCCCACAGAATCCTGAATTGAGCTAGGCCCAATTCCTCCGCTTTCAAAACCGAACGCGACACCAATCGCCGAATTGGGGGTCTCAAGCGAGCGCACGAGCTTTTTTGCTATTTGTATCATTCCAAGGTAGTCGCCGCTATCGATAACCCTTCCAAGTGGTGTCTTGTACGGAAACTCCGTGACCACGTTCTTCTCTCTCAGTTCAAGCGGGTCGATTTTCAGCTCATAGCTCAGCTCGTCCACCATTCTTTCCAAAACGTAGCTAGCCTGAGCCTGTCCAAAACCTCTGTACGCGCCAGTGGGCGTTTTGTTTGTGACATAGCACGTAAGCTCAAGCTCGATATTCGAAATTTTGTAAGGACCGCTCATACTCACGAACGTTATCGTAGGAGGTCCTAAGCTCATCGCGCCAAACGCACCCAAATCCGCGTAGAACCTGTCGCGTAAGCCGAGTATTTCACCATCCTTTTTTGCGGCAATTTCCACCTCATGAATTTGCTCTCCTGCGTGAACCGTTGAAACCATGTCCTCGCTTCTTGTGGCGACCCACTTTACGGGCTTTCCAAGCTTCATCGCGGCGTAGCTCACGAGAACTTCCTCTCGGTAAAAGTCCTGCTTGTTTCCAAACCCTCCGCCCACATCAGGTGCGACAACCCTTATTTTGTGCTCGGGGTAGTTCAAAACCTCTGAAAGCAACGTCCTCACAAAATGAGGCCATTGGGTTGAGCTGTACAGCGTGAGAACACCGCTACTTCTCTCAAAGGTCGCAAGCGCGCCGCGTGGCTCGATTGGCGCGCCGTACTGCCTTTGTAGCTCAAACCTACGTTTCAAAAGAATCGGAGCGTTTTCGAACACCTCTTCAACTCTTCCAGTCTTTAGCTTTCGCGTGTACGCCACGTTGTCCTCCCAGTTTTCGAAAAGCTTGGGCGAGTCTTTTGAAAGCGCTTCCTCTAAGCTCAAAACAGGAGGCAGAACTTCGTAGTCCACGCTCACCAAATCCGCAAGCTCCTCAGTTTCGTACAAGTTTTTTGTGACGAACGCCACAACGGGCTCTCCCACAAACCTAACTTTTTTGTGCGCGAGCGCGTAGTAAACTGGTTTTCTTGCGCCTTCTGGAAAGGATATGAGTGGCATTTCTCTTGTGTGCTTTGCTATTTGCTCACCGGTGATGCAAAGCTCCACCTTGTGTTTAAGCTCGCTTGTGTCAACTTTTTTCAAATAAGCGTGGGGCACGGAGCTTCTCAAAAAGCCCATGTAAAGCACGTTTTGCGGTTTTATGTCGTCAATATAGCGCGTTTCCGCGAGTAGTACCCTTAAATCCTCCTTTCTCTTCACCTCTTTTCCGATCAACTGCCACACCGCTACCAGGGTGGGACAAATCGCTTGAGCGTCAAAAGCTCAGGCGTTATCGCTTCTTTAGGAACGTATCTACCGCAGTAGGAACACTGTAAAAGCGGCGGACTCTTTCTTACCACAACGAATTCTGGCTTTACAGGTTCCCTTGGTTGAGAAGTGACGCAGTTAGCGTTCGGGCAGTTCATAAAGCCCGAAAGCACACCCGGAAACTCGGGCGTGAACTCTTCCGAATCCACGTAAAACTTTGCGTCTTCGTAGAGTAGCAAAATTTTGAGTAGCAGCTCGTTTGGCGCTTGCTTGAGCGTTATTCTCACTTCTTGCTGCTTTTTTTGAATTGTGGCTTCGCTGTTTTCAAGTAGCTTTAAAACAGGCTCGATTTTTTGTGTGTGTAAAACGACGGTCACGTTCTCCATTTTCTCTCACTCCACGATGCTATAAAGTAGCGCCATGCGCGCGGGTAAGCCGTTTGCAGCTTGCTCGAAATACCTTGCGTGTTTTGTGTAGTCCACCTCAAGTGGTATTTCCTCAATTCTTGGTAAGTGGTGCATCACGATCATCCTGTCCTTTGCGTTTTCGAGCATCTTTGTGGTTACAATATAGCTACCCTTTACCCTTTCATACTCTTGCGGGTCTGTCATTCTTTCCTTCTGTAGCCTTGTGACGTAAAGCACGTCAAGTTCGTGAATCACCTTCTCCACGTCATCCCACTCGGTGAATTCGACGCCTTTTAACTTTAGGTAGTCTTTTACTTCATCTTTGGTTCTTAGCTCCTTTGGGCTGATCAAGTATAGCTTTACGTCTTTAAAAAGAGACAAACCAAGACAAAGAGAAGACGCAGAGCGCGTGTGCTTTAGGTCGCCAAGTATTCCAATCGAAAGCCCATCGATTGAGCCAAACTCGCGCCAAAGCGTGTAAAGGTCTGTGAGCGTTTGGGTTGGGTGGTGCTGCGTTCCGTCACCCGCGTTGATCACAGGAACGCGAGCAATCTGCGCCGCAAACTTCGCCGCACCCTCGATTTTGTGCCTTAGTACGATCACGTTGGAGTAGGAGTCGGCCATCCTGATTGTGTCCGCAAGGTTTTCGCCCGTTACAACACGAGCGGTCGAAGGATCGGCAAAACCGATCACACCACCACCAAGCCTTTGCATCGCCGCTTCAAAGCTTAGCCTAGTTCTCGTGCTAGGCTCAAAAAACAGCGTGCAAAGTATTCTACCCTTTAGCTGGTCGGTCGCGGATTTCACGTGTTTTCTCATTTCTTCTGCGATTTCAAAAAGAGACTCGATTTCGCTTCTTGAAAAGTCGGTGATCGCGATAAAGTCTCTGCCTTTGATGTTGGCCAAAGCCCACACCTAGTCCTTCCAGCAGTTTGCGAGGTCAACCATCCTACAAGGCCAAACCTCTGGTTTCCGTAAAACGTACTGAATAAACTCTTCTAGTAACACCATTCTGTAAGCTCTTCCCGTGCATTCAGGGTGTAGCACGAGTGCAAAGAAGCCTCCGGGTTCGTTTTCATAAGCGTAGTCGAAGTCCATTTTCCAGATTTCAAAAACCTTTGATGCGGCGTCAAGCTTTGGGTAAAACGTTGACTCGCCAAGGAAGTACGCAAGATCGTCTTCTTCAAGCTCGTTCACTGGGATGTTCAAAAGATTCACTTCCTTGCCAAACTCTGGTGGTCTATCAGTGTGGTAAACGTCCCCATCCCTTACTTTTGAAACGCGGAAGTCATAAGGTCCCATGTGCTGCGAGATGTACTTAAAGCCGAGCTTTATCAAAAGCTGAACCGTTCTTGGGGATAGCTCGTTTGCGCGAGGAATTTCGAACGGAACCCTGTAGCCCACAGGTCTTTCACCAGTTGCGTTCACAATCGCGCGTATTCCCTTTTCGAAAGACTCCACTTCTTCGTTTTCTGTGAGAGACGCCGGGCACTCATGGAAGTAGCCGTGGTGCGCGATTTCGTGTCCACGTGTGTGCAGATCCCTTACCATTTCAGGATAAGTGTCCGCGATAACGCCGGGTGTAAAGAAGGTGGCCTTAATTCCGTATTTGTCTAGCAGTTTCACGATTCTCGGTATTCCTGTGACAATTCCGAATTCGCCTCTTGAGAAGTTGATTGGTCCGTAGTTTCCTTCGCGTAGCAGCCCAACCGCGCGCATTCTCAGAAAAATCGACCACGCATCAAGGTCAAAAGTCACGCAAAACGCAAGCCTTTTTCCTTTTGGTAGTTCGATTGGCATACTGCTAAACTACCAAAAGAGACTTTAAGCTTTTTCCAATTTCTGTTCAACTTCTCACGCACTTTACTTTGATAAAAAACTTTACTAGATTTTTAGCTAGGAATATTTTGCAACAAGCAATCTTTAACCAAAAAACTTTATATAGTTAGTTAAAAAATTACAAGATTATGGGTCAGGACAAAAAACCCACGGTGTTTCTAAGAGAAGCCACAGGGTTAGTGAAAAGAGCTTCCTTTCTTGACGCAATCTCGATAAATATAAGCAACATGTCGGTGGGTGCGGCTTTAGGCGTAATCGGTTACACAATGACCGCGGTCAACGTCATAGGACTAAACTTGGTTCTTGCCTCAGTGCTCGCATTTCTGCTTTCAATACCACAAATCGTCGTGTACACGATGATGGTAAGAAGAGTTCCGCGTACAGGTGGCGATTACGTTTGGGTAACAAGGACGCTAGGAGGAATCTTTGGCGCACCGTTATCTCTTATGGGTTACACTTTAGAGACAATGGCTTATATGGCGCTCATAGTTCTCGCTGGCGTTTTTGCGATAGGTTCTGTTGGACTGTTCTTTGGGAACAACTCCTTTTTAGGACTAGCCCTACCTGGAAACATCCCAGGTTCGGATCCGACTGCGCAGATCATCATAGGCGGCGCGATCTTTGTGATTTTAATTCTTGTAAACATTTTCAAACCGAGCGCTGGTTTTAGACTTGTTTCCATCTTAACTTTGATCGGAATTGCTACGTTGCTAATCGCAATCTTTTCGTATCTAGCCTTTGGTAAGGCTGGTATAATCAGCTATATGAACACGCTTTCTTCGATCGCCAACACCACTTCTGTGACTTATCAGAGTTTGGCATCATCCTATACTGGACCTAACTTTAGCTTTGCCGCTACAATATTCATGTTGCCTTTCTTTGCGATCTTTGTTTATCCTTGGCTTAACGCAGGACCAGCTGTTGCCACCGAAATTAAAGGTAAAAGCGCTGTTGAATGGAATGTTCCTATTGCGGCGATAACCGTTTTCGTGCTAGCTACAGCCGCGTTTGGTGCAATGTACTACGCTGGAGGCCTGCACTTTATCAACGAGGCTCTCGCAAATCCCACGCTTGTGTTTGATTACTCTTTCAACTTCTGGACGCTTGCAATGGGCATAAGCAATAACATCGTGTTACAGTATATATTGGGAATCGGATGGATCGCTTGGGAGCTTGCAATCCTTGCTTATGCGATCATAGTGGTTTCAAGATACGTTTTCGCACAGGCTTTTGACGGCTTTCTTCCAGCAAGATTTGCTTACGTTTCACCACGCTACGGTTCTCCAGTAAACTCTTTGCTGTTTACACTTATAATGGTTGTTGCACTGGCCACCGTGTCAGCATACTTTTATGGAGGATTACAGTCGCTTTATGCGGCCACAATAGCTTCTATGATTTACTTTTTCTTTGTAGGAATAGCGGCGGTGATTTACGCACAAAGAAACGAAAAAGGTGGATCAAAAGCCACACTCACTATTGCAGGTGTTTTGATGACCCTTGTGTTTGCTTACATCATCTACGACTATCTTGCCAACCCGACAATCTGGGGAACTTCTGCTACCGCTTTTGGAATTCCTGGGACTTACTTCGCGTATGGTTATGTTGTCGCATCATTCATAGCAGGGCTAATCATTTACGATATTTCAAGAATCAGGTATTCCAAGCAAGGAATCAACATAGAACTAGCGTTTAAGACAATTCCGCCCGAGTGAAAATCAAAGAGTGATGCTAGCTATACACTCACCTTTTTCTTTTTCAAAGATGTACACAACTCTTGGCTTAAACCTTATTACGCTTTGTTCCTTAAACTCTTCGGTTTTGATCACACATTCATTTCCTTCAACCGAAACGTGTAGCAAAAACTCATCACCTAGAGGCTCCAAAAAAGAAAGGGACGCAGAAAGGCTGTTTTTGAGGTCATAAGAAAGTGTCACCTCAGAAGGTCTAAAACCGAGTAAAACCTCTTTCTGTAAAAAGTTTGCAAGCGCGGTTTGCTCAAGCTGAAGGCTCTGCGAACCTATCGAAATCTTTACGCGTGTTCCGCTCAGCGCAACAACCCTTGCCTCAACAAGGTTCATCGGAGGGGAACCCAAAAAGCTTGCGACAAACACGTTTTTCGGGTTCTTATAAACCTCAAGTGGGGAACCAAGCTGAACAATTTTTCCATGGTTCATCACCGCAATTTTGGAGCCTAGCGCCATCGCCTCAGTTTGGTCGTGCGTCACGTAAATCGTGGTGATTCCAAACCTCAAGTGAAACTTTTTGATCTCCTCTCTCATTTGAACCCTGAGCTTTGCGTCCAGGTTTGAGAGCGGTTCATCGAAAAGAAACACCTTTGGGTTTCGAACGAGCGCGCGTGCAAGCGCAACCCTTTGCTGCTGACCACCAGATAATTCGTAAGGTTTTCTTGTGAGAAGTTCAGAGATTTGTAGCAGTTGAGCAACATCCTTTACTCTTTGTTCGATTCGATGTTTATTTAGTTTTTTCATTTTGAGCGGAAAGGCGATGTTGTCAAAAACGCTCATGTGCGGGTAAAGCGCATAGTTTTGAAAAACCATCGCCACGTTTCTATCATACGGTTCGGTGTCGGTCACGTCAACACCGTCAATGTAAACTCTTCCGCGCTCTGGTTTTACAAGTCCTGCGACAATTCTAAGTAGCGTGGTCTTTCCACAACCAGAAGGTCCTAGAACCACCAAGAACTCTCGGTCGTCAAGCTCAAGCGTGACATCGTCCACCGCTTTTATGCTACCAAAGCTTTTCGTGACTCCTTGGAGAGCTACTTTGGACACACGCTCACCTCTTAATACCTGTTAGCGCAATTCCCTTAATAAAGTATCTTTGAAAAATCGCGTAAACCAATATTGTAGGAATGATCGCAAGCGTCGTCGCCGCTGTCAAGTAGTTCCATTCGATCGCTTGGCCGTTTGCGGTTTTAAAGAAGCCCACGGGTATCGTGAACATGTTTGGCGTTTGAGCGACGATGAGCGGCCAAAGAAAGTTGTTCCACACGCTTATAAACGTGTAAATCGCAACCGCGCTGAGCGCTGGTTTTGCAAGCGGAAGGCTCACTCTGAGAAAAGAGTTAAAAGGCGTTGCGCCGTTGTCAGCAGTTCCAGAATAGGTTTATATAGATTTCTGGATTTGAGCATTTGTGTGCATGGGCAGTAGGGTGAATGGTAGTAGAGAAGACCCAAGACCTCCTTCTCGAGGGAGGGGTACGCGCACAGGAAGCAGGGGGACTGAAGATGGTCGGCGTTCCCCATGAGGCCTTCCCCGGCGTGTGAGTGGGTGGGTGCGTCGAGACAGGGGGAAAGCGGAGTGGGACCAATGAACTCGCGAGGTTCCTAAATGATGCGCTGAAGCCCAAGCTCTACGCGTACGATAGGTACAATGATATGTACCTACGTATACCTACCGTAGAGTGAAACCCTTGGACCACCCAACCACCTGTTTTAGCGGTAAGTGTAGAAAGAATACTCGAAACAAGCTGGGACGAAGGCTTTGCGAAAAAGGCGTTCAAGGTTCTTTTAAAGTACGACGAG
>Ga0208006_100726_pt1 | contig 10837 bp, 13 predicted proteins | sample ECH_Bnyco_MetaG_FD_187131 | JGI IMG/M metagenome (GOLD analysis project Ga0208006, IMG submission 187131) | Hot spring microbial mat communities from Yellowstone National Park, Wyoming, USA - ECH_B nyco_MetaG (SPAdes) (version 2) | ecosystem: Environmental > Aquatic > Thermal springs > Hot...
CAAAGTTAAGCTTTCTTACACATCTAAAATTCCCGTAATATGCTAACCATCCAGGGTATCCATCCAATCTTTCAACTACTTTCTCTATTTCTTCTATACTTACATTAATGTTGAATTCATTAAATCCTCTAATAAGGAACTCTTTTGATTTCTCCTTGCTAAACGGTTGAAGATTAAGAACTGCTGGCTTTCTACCATAGAGCGGAGATGAAGGAGAAGGATTTAAAAGCTTATTGATCAATCCTACCATAGAACCTGTGAAAATGATTCTTATGTTAGAATAGGTATCCCAAATCCTTTTTAGCAATCTAAGAAAATGTATTGAGGAAACATATTGAACTTCATCTAATGCAATAAATTTATTTTTCAATCTAGAAAATATATCCTCAGCAATCCTATTCCATCTTAATTCTAAGAACTTGAGATCTAAACTTATTTCCTTAAGATAATATCCTGACTGAGAAGCTATTGAAAGAACGAAATCTTTAAACTCCCTTTTACCGCTTAAATTTACATAAATACCATCATGTTCTTTAACGAATGTTTTCACAAGACTTGATTTCCCAACCATTCTTCTTCCTAAAACTACAACCCATTCGCTTTTTAGCAATCTTTCTAACTCTTTATATTCATCATCCCTACCAAAAAGATCTTTTCTGCTTTCCTTAGGATGAAGATCAAATAACATAGTTACCTATGTAACTAGTTACCTAGGTAACTAAAAAACTTTATGGTTGTCTCGTATTATTTACTAAAATCTACTAACCTTAAAACTTCCTTATAAAACTCATCCTCAGCAATATAGCCATAAATGACTTTTATTCATAAAGATCTACAAACAATTAGTGTTTACCATCTGTTTTAGATGTTACAATTAGTTTCTTTCTTATAGGTTTTCAAACAATCCTTTTTTCATATTTCCTCCAACCAAATACATATCTTTTTCAGATGTATAGAATTTACCTTCAATAATTATAACCGTATAATCATTTAACAATATAGAATTCATATTCTTTGTTCTCCCTATGAAATTTTCCTTTAAATATATGGGGAAGCTGAAGAACATCATAAACCTATAGGAGGGATGAAGTTCGGTTTAGACTCATACTGACCTCTTCCCCACCCTAGAAGGGTGAGGGTTCCCTTCTAGAGTAGCTCATTGGTTCCCAGCATTGATTCGGAGCTACATCTCGCATTTGCTGGACAGTCGGGAGGATCAGAGCTTCCCCCATATTATCTGGTCCTGAATAAAAGGAACCTTCATTAAAAGGGTTGCCAACCCAAAATCTAGATTCCATTAAGAATCCTTCATTAAATAATTGCAATACTGAATGCTCCTCCTTAAGTCCCATTATGCCCTCAATCAAGCTCAGGAGAAGCGTCACTGAACTTCCTAAGAGAAATTTAAATTCTAAGATATTTAAGTCTTTTCATCCCCGCCATAAATGGCGAGGCTTTCATTTATGTAAGAAGGATGAATAGAAATTTAAAGAAACTTGTCTTTAGATTTACAAAGATAGTCTTGCAAGAATAGAGAATATAAGTAAAATAAGAAAAATTTTAGGTATATAGGTCTTTTGAATTTAGATGAAATAATAAAGAGATACAAAGAATATGATAAGAAATTTTATGCTCTATATTGTATATCAAATTCACTATCTTTTTCATAAGTTTTGAACTCCACTTTTAAATTAAATTGTATAGATTAGTAATATCACATTAAATATAAAGGTGAATTTAGGAAAAGATGAATATTTTTCCTCAGATCAATAATAATTCAAATATAAAAATTTGACATTTAAATCACTCTTTTAAATAGTTAGTTGAACTTTTAGTAAAGGAAGTTCTAGCTATATGAGAACTTTAAAATTTTACAGAACAAATGAACATTCTCTGACCCTCGTCTTAAAGAGCGAAGGCTTTCATTTGTGTAAACTTATAAGTGTATCTTTTACATTACTCTATCTAGATAACCATCCCCTTTAATATGTTAAGCTTTAATTCATTTGAATCTTTATTTTAATATGATAAATGTTTGAGATACCGAGCAAGAAACTCTTTGAGAAACTTAGAGAGGAAGCTTTAAAGAAGGATTTATCAATTGAGGAACTTGTTGTAGAAATTCTTTCGAAAGTACTCAATCATCCTTTAGATCCTATCGAAAAAGTGGAACTTCATCTTAAGCTTGCTGATAAATTCTTAAGAGAGGCTGAGGAATTCTTAGCTAAGGGTGATTATGTTCAAGCGTCAGAGAAAGGTTGGGGTGTAGCTGCTCAAATGATCAAAGCTATAGCAACTAAGGAAAATTTGGAGCTTAGAAGTCACGCTAGCTTATGGGAATATTTAGATAAACTTGCTGAAAAACTTCAAGATGTTGAGTTAAGAAGATTATGGTGGACAGCTAATAATCTTGATCAGAACTTCTATGAAAGCTGGATGACTCCAAGAGATGTTAAATATGCAATAGAAGATGTTAAGAAGTTTGCGGAAAAGCTGAAGAAGCTTTTGTAAAGTTAATTCATTTTAAGTTACTTTAGTAGATCATAGATTCTGATGAAATCTAAATGGGACGTGGAAGAAGAATAAATTAATCATCAAACTGGAAGAATAAATGATTTGGAATGTGTCTTGAATATTTTTCCGCACAGAAAATTAATTCCGTAGCTGAGGAAGATAACTATTCTTTGGAATCGAAAGCGTTCGATTACTTTCTTACTCGAAATTTTTTCTTGGCGTACTTGCTTATTTAAAGCATCAAGTCAAGTCCGTTATATAAAAAATTTAAAATTTTATATGAAGTTTCTCATAAAATAAAGATGTGGAAATTTTAAAAAAAGTGGATAAGCAAGGTAGATTGGTATTTCCAAAAAAATGGAGGGAAAAATATTTAAAGGATGGTATAGTTTTGATGAAAATTGAAGGAGAGAAAATAATTATTGAACCTTCAAAAAAGATTGATCTCACAAAGTTTTTTGACTCAATTGAAGTAAACATCCAATCTGATCTTTCAGAATGGAAAAGAGTAAAAAGAGAATTGTATGAAGTTCGTTGATGCAAGTGTATTTATACATGCTTTCATAAAGCCAAAGAGGGAACTTAAACCCCATGAAGTGAAAATAAAACAGGTAGCTCAAAAAATAGTAAAGAGGATTAATGAAGAAGAGAAAATAGCTATTTCGGTTGCAAATATGACTGAAATAGCTAATCTCTTAGAACCCTATATGTCTTTAGATGGAGCCCTCACAATCGAAGAATTTTTAATTCGGAGTGCTAAATTGGTAACCGTAAACAAACAACAATATTTCGAAGCACTTAAGATAGCAAAAGAAAAAGAGTAGGTCTGAATGATGCTCTAACTTATGTACTGACCTCCTCCACGCGCTGAAGGGCGAGGGTTCCCCTCAATTGATTCGGAGTTACATCTCGCATATGAGGGGCAGTCGAGAGGCTCAGAGAACCTCTACCGTTTAAATTCATTATTGCAATAATATCACGATCATTTTGATAACCGCAATCGCATTTATACAAACTATATGATATTTCATTTTATTTTTAGATTCAGGACATTTAATTGAAGAATAAGCAGAATAAACATTTTTTTACCAACAACTCATGCTTCTTCGCTTGCCAATCGATCCAATATTTAATCTTTATATATTGCATTAAATAAAGCTTTTTCCTAAAATCTTTATGAAGTTTCTTAACTTTTTTAATCATAAAATGATTGAAAGTATAAATGATCTTTTTTACTTCGACAAAGAATGCATATCGAAGTAATTAAGTTTAGATAATTTAGATAATAAAAATTAACTTTATATTATAGATAATAACTATATTAGAATAATGCCTACACTGTTAATTAAGAATGTTTCAGAAGAATTATTGAAGGAACTTAAGAAAATTAAAGCTGAAGCAGGATGTAGAACGTGGGCTGAGTTATTGGAATATCTTGTAAAAATTAAAGTTAATAAGTAAATCGTGATGATAGATGAGAAATATAGAGAGAAGGCTAAGAAAGCTGTTATTGAATTTCTTAAAATGAGTGATGAAGTAACAAGAAAATGGAAGGAAGGGAGCGTTTTAAAAGAATTCGGAAAAGCTAGAAGTCATGAATGAAAGAATTTTAACACCTGATTCCAATATTTTCATAGCAGCATTAAAGCGCGATGAAAAATATAGTAATAATTGCGTTAATCTTTTAGGTAAAGCTGTAGGATCTTTAATATTAGTTGAACCTAGTATAATGCAGAGTTTTAGCTAGAAACGTAGGAATCGAAGCTTCAAGAAAAGCCGAGATATTTTTAGATACAATTCTTTATGATGATCTAATAATCAATTGTGATAAAAGGTTTTGTAAAGAAGCATATACTCTATGTTATGAATAGGGAATATTTCCAATAGATGCTTTATATCTTAAAACAGCTTTAGATTTTAACTCGATATTAATTTCTTTGGATGAAGAAAATTTTATAAGAAAAATTAAAATTAAAAACCCTTCAATCAAAGCTTATCATGTTTCTGAATTTAAAATTGATATCTTATGATCATAAAGATATGATGTGCCATCTCTACTATAATAACAGCTTTAAAAAACAATAAGAGCGTATTTAACTTGATAAAACTGGATAATAGATTCCTTTAGATATTAAGAGTTCAAATAACGATATAAGTCACTGTAATTTTAGCAATATTATTAAGATAAAATAAAAAGGATAATTTTTTAATTTATAAAAAATAATTTGAATGATTTAATGATGTCTGAAGAGAATTTTTATTCAATATTGTGCCTTCTCAACAAGAGTTCTTGCTAAGTCGCTCACAAATAAACTTAAACTAGCTTTTACCATTCTCAGTTTCTATTGATAGAATATATCATTACAGATCATAATAACAAAAGTTTATAGTACATCTGAAAGGTAACAAATGCTCTAAATATTGACACTCTTATAGGAAAGTCTATTATCTTAGTTATGTAATATTGCCTTTATTTTCTAAATTTTTATAAAGGCTATTCAGAAGTAAGCATAGTTATCTATTTCATTTATCACATTAATGAAAAATCCAGGTGGTTCTTCCGGATGACTTCTTGAAGTCTTTGAAGCTTTATAATCTACATAAATTAAAGCTAGAAGAAAAGTCAGCATAACCTTTTTGTTAAACGGTTTGGTGTTATAAATCCTCCAAATTTCTGAATTTATATTCTCTACGTTAAATTTTATTTCTTTAAGCTTTTTATTCATTTCATTCTTATTACATAAAAAGTTGTTAAAAGATGGATCTATATCTTCAAGTTTTATTTTATATACTGAGGAGAACTCTTTCGAAAGAATTTGATATTCTTCTTCAGTAAATTCACGGATGTTAATCATATCAAGCTCATTCAATCTTTCTTTTATATCCATTGCATGATGATGATAAAGAACAGCAAATTGAGCGCTTTTACTTAGTAACTCGATATCCGCAACTGTCTTTTCATCCAAGCCCTCTAAAATTAACTTTTTAATGCGTTTTTCAAGTACTCTTTTTAGCATCCATGTAGAAATAAACTCATGCCCTCTAAAGCTCAAATATTCAATCCCCTTTTCTTTATCTCTAATTAAATGCTTTTGATAAAATATTTTCCCGACATCGTGGTAAATTATTGCAAATTTAACATATTCCTCCTTTAAACTTATATTAATAGATTTCCAGAATCTTGTCTCCTCGAATTTCTTAAAAAATTCAAGGCAAAGATTTATATGCTCATTTAATGTTTCAATGAAAACTTTACCATCATTATATCGTTTATAAAACGCTAATATATTTGATGAAATCATATAATTAATCCTTTTTTAGGATCATAATTTATATTTGCATAAAAAGCATCTATGTTATTTCTAAAAATTTTTATTAAGATATATCTGATATTTTTACCTAGTTTCTCCTCATCTATTCTAATTGTGTCCATTTTAACTTCACTAAGATCCTTTAATTTATCTCCTATTATAACCTTTTTTATCATGCCTTTCTTTAGAAGCTCGATAAACTCATGAATATTAATAGCTATTACGTCTTCCTCAAATTTATTTATTTTTTCTTTCCAAGTAATGGGAATTAACACTGAATCTCTAACGAAACTACCTTCCATATTAAAAAACAATTTAACAGCTTCTTTAGGAGCGAGCTCTAAATTAAGGAAGACATTTATAAAATTATCTGTTAATTTTTCATCAATATTATAATAATTTTCGTAAATTTTGTCTATAATTGGTTTATAATTAGTAGGATCATGAAAGTTGATTTGTTGATTAGTATTTTTTAGAATTTTTAAAGTTTCATACGTCAAATTTTTATTATAAACTTTGTAATATCTATTACCATCATTAATTAAATCTTTGTCATACCAAATATATATTTCTCCTTCTTTTTCATGTTTGCCAGTACCTCTTAGAAATCTTCCCATTCTTTGAATTAAAGAATTAAGAGGCGCTATATCTGTTAATAAAAAGTTCGAAGAAACACTCACCCCTGCTTCTATAGATTGTGTGGATATTATTAAGAATTCACCTTTCTTTTCAGCTTCTTCTATTTTTTCTATTTTCTCTTTTTTGTCTATATGTGTAAAATGAGAATGCAATATTATTGCCTTATCATCATTTAAATAATTATAAAACCCAATTGCTTCATCTCTTTTATTGAATATTATAAGCTTTCTTGGATAAGATTTTTCTTCTATTAATTTTTTTATTTCTTTAAATTTATCTTCTTGTTGAAACCCTTTTATATTTGTTGTATATTTTTTATTCCTTCTTTCGTTTAAAAACTCTGAATATCCTTTATTCCCTTTATCTTTTTCTTCTGAAAATTCAATAATCAATGTTTTTGAATGATTACTAATTAATTTCTTTAAGCTTTCTGGAACAGTAGCAGAGAGTAAAAATAACTTCTGATCATACATCGAAGCAACTTTCGCAAGGGTTAGCATAAAATTGATAGATTTAGTAGAATCGGCCACTAAATGAACCTCATCAAGAACTATATCTGAGAAAAATATAGAAGCCCATGCAACAAAATAGTGACCCAAACTTCCATAGCTTGTTCCTTCTTTAGTTATCTTCTCAATCTCTTCAGGAGGAATACCAAAAAATGTTAAAGACAAGGTGTCAATAGTAGTAAGGGTTACAGGTTTAATTAAATAAACTGATTGATTGTTTAGCATATGCCTTAATCCCAAAATTTCTTTATTGGTTATTTTGCTTAGAAAGTTTCTAAATTTCTTATAATGTTGTTCAATTATTGTAATTAACGGATAAGCTATAATGGATTTGATTCCATATATTAAGTTCCAATATGCGATAGTTGCACTAATTAAGGTTTTACCATAACCCGTAGGAGCCTCGATTAAGAAAACGTTATAGTTATTTCTTTGTTTATCTAACTCATCTATAACATAATTGAGAAAAGGTCTTTCTCCTTTTTCTTCCTCTTCTAGAAATTTATCATATGTGACATTGAAAGCTTCTTTAATGCTTCCTTGCATAATATTCGATCTTTGTTATTAATTCCAAATACCTCTTCATATCATCTAATCTCTTGTTTTCAGTCCTTAAAATGTTTACAGCATCTTGTAAATTTCTTAAAAACTCAAACAAACCTGAAGCATCAGCAAATACTATAAATCTATATAAAAATTTAATTGCTCTTAATAAGGTAGGCCCTTCTTTTGCTTCACCTCCTCTAATGTAACGAATTAAAGATTTGCCTATGATTCCATTCTTATTTAGTGCCTCGCTTATTTCTTTACAAAATTCTTCTTTTTTGCTAAAATACTTATCTAAAATTTCATATGCTAAATATCTTCTATAAATGTAAATAGGTATCTGCTCATAAATCTTATAAGTTTGTCCTTCATGATCTATTCTGAACAACATTAAAGAAACTTTATCCAAATTATTTTTTTCAAGCGCTTCAATAAAACTTAGATTTAAAAGAGTTTCAATAATTAATGCTTCAGGAGATAATTGAGCATAATCCAAAATATCTTTTAAACTCTCTTTTATTTTATCTTTAACTCTAAAGATTGTATCAATTAGATTAATGTTTTTCTCATAAATTAAATTTGAAAATTCTTCAGGTGTTAAAAATAAAAAATAGTAGCTTGTTTTGTTTAAAATTCTTGTAGTTATAATAAAAGACGAATAAAGACCAAGTAATGCTATTAAAAGAACTTCACGAGAACATCTTACAGTTATCTGTTCTGATGATAAATCACTTTCTAAAGAAGTTATTCCCGTATATCGTTCAACTTTAAATAATTGGGGCGCTGTTATCTCTCCTTTATCTATAATAAAATTCTTGCCGCTTATATTATATCCTATCTCAGAATCTCTACTAATTATTAGATTTTTGCTATTGCTTTTCAGTTTATTTAGAATATGATTATATGATGTAATCTTGTCATCTTCTTTAATAATAATATTGAATGAGTTAAAGAGATTTTGCCAAAAAGGCCTATCATTCTTTCCTACTGTATTAATACTCAAGTTATTTAACACATTATCATCTAATTTTGAATAAATTTCAACCAAGGTATCATTCGCAATGCTTATTCTATTTAAGTCTTCGAACTTTATTTTATTTTCACCTTTCCTCATTATAAATAATAGACCTTCGAATAATAGCGAATTCAAAAAGGTTGTATCAGGAGAAATAGATAATTTCATAAAGGCCATATTAACCGGCTCTTCCTACTACAACCTCCTCATTGTATTTATAAACCGTCTTAGCTTCAATTATGCAGGATGGATTTTCTCTTCTTATATCTAACATGGGTAAAAAGAAAACTTTTACGTTCTTTTGCAACAAGTAGTTTTTTAAGGGATTTTCCGTTTCACTATATCTTAAATAAAATGGATTTATGTACGTTTCATTTTCCCATCTACCTTGTTTATATACCAATTTAGCCATATCTAATGGGAAACTATAGTAAGTTTCTTGCCTTCCTGAAACTGTTTGTGGAACAAACTCAATTACATTCATGACCGAAACTCTGCTTTCTTTAGATCCTAACCTATGTACTTTCCAAAAGTCATTTCTTTCTAAATCAATTTTTCTTTTATCTATTATTATGTATTCATCTTTGAATACCAAAAACCATCTAATTGTCGGAGGATTACCATCTAAGCTCACAAGAATAGTTTTTCCTCTGGCAGGAGAATCAAATGATCCAGTTATATCCTCAGCTGTAGGATATTGTTTGCCTTTAGCTAGCTTAATAGCAATGATACGGTTAATATCCTCGAACCTAAGAGGCATGCAATTTAATGGTCTTAAACCTATTGCAAGAAGATTATCACTCAGCTTCTCTATAACTTTTAATCCTTCTTTTTCTCCTAAATTCTCTCTTCTTGAAATCGATTCTGCAAGGGCTCCTAAAAAAGTTGGAGGAGGAGGGTAGTAAAAAGATGGAGGAGTTTTAGATAGACCTATTACTCTAGATTGAAAGCCCCAGACAAACTCGGCGTCGATTAAGAAACCTTTCATAAACTTTTTCTATTTAAAGCTTCAACCATCGCCCTATTTATTACGTCCTCGAAACCTCCGTCTTTAGGATACACGAATAGTTTTGTGTTATAATTAACGGCTTTAAGTTTTTGTTCAGCTCTTTCTATGTAGTTCTTTGTAAATGAGCTTGGAACCGTCCATACATCATCGCTAACAGCTATGACTAAAGATTCCCAGTCTACTATTGGTAAATATCTTGTCTTCTTAGCACCAAACATGAACTCTATTAGGAATTTCTTCAATGCTTCTAGAGCGACCTGCACTCTTCTATTCCTATCATTTACCAACAACGTTCCTACTTTATTTGCTGAAAAAGTTGCCTTGCCCACATATTTAGAATCAAAGTCAAAGCTAAAGACATAAGATGAAGAGCTTAATTCTACATAATAAATCATTTGACCTGCAGCTGCTGCAGTCCCTTTCTCCCTTTTTACAAAAGGAGTCCCTAAAGCATATCTAGTTTGAAGCTGAGGTTCTATTATAGTAGCTTCTAATGCTTCTTTCACGGGTATCATATATCCGACGTAAAAACTCGAAGTTCTTTTAAGATTCTCCTCTTCTGCAAACAGGAAGCCCCCTATGTCTTCAACAACACATTTGCTTACTATTTGTTGCTCTAAGTCGTTCACATCTGAATAATTAGCTATGGCTAAAGAATGTTTGAGTATATCTTTATTTGTGCTTTTTAGAAATATTCCACTTTTGCAAAGATTACAAACGTTCAAATTGCTATTCAAAGCAGTTTCAGCAAGTATTTGCTGATAACCATGAGCTATGCTTTCACCGCTTATTGCAGGTACAAAGAAAACCGTGTAAGTATCAGGTGAAATAACTGGAACCCTTCTTCTTTTTGTATAATTCCCAACACTTTCTGTCATGTTTAAGGCTTCAACGTTTACCACAACCCTTCCTCTTATTGATAAGAACATGTTATTTAGATGTAACAGTTCCTATATACTTTGCGGAAATCGCCAAAGCTTTTGCGGCTATCAAAGAAGATATTTCTCTTAACTTTTTTCTATCACCTTCAGGTATTGAATTTACTATTGTATCAATGCTTCGATCCAAATTTATTTTATTTTCCTTTATGTCTGTTACTAAACTATCGTATAAATCTTTAGCCTCTTCTTCTTTTAATCCGGTCCTTAAGAGTGAATGAAAATCCCTCAAAGATTCTCTTAAATAGTATGTTAAAAGATCTTTTGAAGGAACATAGCCCATTTTATCAATATATGTATAGTTTCCTTGCGTTGCAAGTAATGCTAAAACCTTTGCAATATTCTCTATACTAACA
>Ga0208006_100731_pt1 | contig 10769 bp, 9 predicted proteins | sample ECH_Bnyco_MetaG_FD_187131 | JGI IMG/M metagenome (GOLD analysis project Ga0208006, IMG submission 187131) | Hot spring microbial mat communities from Yellowstone National Park, Wyoming, USA - ECH_B nyco_MetaG (SPAdes) (version 2) | ecosystem: Environmental > Aquatic > Thermal springs > Hot...
ATCGTTCTTGATACGCTCAGAAAGGATGGCCTGAGCTGTTACAGTAATAAAGCTAGGACTCCCTTTTTTGATAAATTCTGCTCTGAAGCCCAGTTTTACAGAAACGCTATTGCGCCTTCTCCGTGGACTGTACCTTCGCACGTGTCTTTTTTCACTGGAAAATACGCTTCAGATCATGGAGTTCACGAAGAAATGAAAGGAAATGTTTATCCCGACGTTTATGAGAAGCTTAAAACCTACAGCGGCGAGCTCCTCGCAGAAAAGTTAAAGAAAAAAGGGTACAGCAATTTAGGAATAACCTCCAATGACTGGATAGGCCCAGGAACCGGGTTTGACAGGGGGTTTAACGCCTATATGTACAACTCCGGCCCTATTGACACACTACTTAATAAGATTGAAACAGAGTTAAGGCCCGAAATAAAAAAGTACGGGAGCAACTTTTATGAAATAGCTAAGAACGCTGTTAAAGGAAAAATCAACAGTTTTAGCTTTCTCAAGGATTATCTTTACTACAGAAAAATGAACAGAAACCTGGAGGACATGGGTTATCCTGAGAACAAAGATGGAGGCAATATAGTAAGCGTGCTGAAGAACGCTTCGCTCGAACAGCCTTTCTTCCTTTTTCTTAACTTTATGGAAACACATGAGCCTTACAGAACGTTATACAGAAAAAAGAAAAAGTACGCCAGCGTAGGGCTACTTATCACTGCACTCTATCTGGAAGGTAAGCTGAACCCGGATCTGATTTCCCATACTTTAAAAGATTATTATAGGGAGTCATTTCTCCTTGACAGGTTTGTTTCAGATATAGTACAGTACATCAAGGAAGAAGGTGCTTTCGAGAACACGCTTTTTATAGTAACTTCAGACCACGGACAGGAGCTTCTTGAAAAGGGCTTCTTTGGGCACGGCATATTTCTTCACGATGAAATCATAGATGTTCCGCTCATAATAAAGTACCCTGAGAATTATAAGCCAATCAAAGGTGCTGATGATAAATACTTCAACATCAAGGACCTATTTGACCTTATAGACGAAATTACTGATGGAGAAAACCCTGAAGATGTGCAGAAAGATATTACTTTCTCAGAATCCTTTGGCTCAAACGTACAGGTTTCTGCTCTTTCTGTGCTAGAAGAAAGGCTGAAAAGCAAGCTTGAGGGTTTTGTAGCTCCAAGAAAAGCCGTTTATAAAAAAGGTTACAAGTTAGTGGTAAACGGTTTATCGGGTGACGTTGAGGAGTTTAAAAGAGGAGAAATAAACAAAGATCCTAAAGATGAAAAAGAAATGTTTAACGAGATGCTTGATGAGCTTTACTTTTTTAAAGGAAAAGAAAAGTTCAACCTTCCTAAGAGATTATAAAATCGTTTAGTTCTTTATCAACTAAAAAGCACAGGAAATGTTCTTCCTATCTTCGCCAGTTTATATCTAAGATATAACCAGTAACCCCTTGAACCGTGAGAGACACCCTAGTGGGCGCAGAACCCTCGCCATTTAAGGCGGGGAGCCGTCAGAGCTTCTGGACAACTTCCTTTACCCTTACCCTAAGGACGCCTTCAAGCCTGTATATGTCAACAAGCGCTAAGAACCTTGAGCCTTTTTTCATCATGTTCCTCGGTCCGTTGAACTCTGCGGGCTCGAGCCTCGCCCTCCACTTTCCGTCTATCAGAACAACGGCTGAACCCGGGAATATCTTCTCAACCTCTATTTCGCGAACGTCCTTGCCGTAAGCCTTTGCAGCAGATGCCGTCATGTAAGACCCGTTTTCCCCCTTTACGATCTTCTTCTGATTTTCAAGCTTTTCCAGCGCGGACTGAACAGCTTCTCTTGGTATGCCCTCTTCATCTGCGTACGAAAACAGCTCATCGAGCTTGGCACCATTTCTTCCTGCTTCCATAAGCTTTGTGTAAAAATACCTTGACGCCCTTTCGACCTCCCTTCTAACGTTTCTTGTGAACTCTTCCTCTTCGACAACCTGCCCTTTCGGTCCTCCTGCTTCCTTTTCTATTTCAGCTATCTCCTCAGCGCTCATGGGTTCTTCTGGAGGTTTCTGGGTCAGCCTGATCACCGGCTGAAGCTTTGAGTTTATCGTTGAAGCGATCCACCTCATTTTCCTGGCTTTGCTCATGCTGGAATAGAGGTAAGCGGTATCGAGCGTCTGTTCTGTAGCAAGAATTGTAACTTTTCCGGGCCCTTTTCTTCCAGTCCTTCCCTTTCTCTGTATGTACCTGATTTCGCTCGGTATGGGTTCATAAAAGAAAACCCTGTCGACTGCTGGTATGTCAAGCCCTTCTTCGGCTATCGAAGTGGAAACCATCACGTTTATCTCTCCCTGCTCGAGAGCCTTTATCATCCTTGCCTGTTCTTCCTGGCTCATTCCCCTGTCGTTTGCCTTTTTGGCCTGACCAACGAACCTCTCTGCCATAACTCCTGGAACTTCTTTCAAAGCTTCAACTATGTGCTTTGCAGTGTCCCTGTACTGGGTAAAGACTATCATCCTTGAACTGGGATTCAGGGACAGCTGATCGCTGATAAGCTTCTTTAGCATGATCAGCTTAGGGTGTTCATCCTTCACCTTTTCAACAAGATAAGAGAGGACCGAATAATCGGGATCAGATGCCAGGAGCGCGTGAGATCTGCTCCTCTCTTCATCTGTCCTTTTCATAAACTCGTAAAGAGCGTAGACTCCCTGCGTCTCTATCAGTTCAAGCATGTGAAAAAGCGTGAGCGCTATCGACTGGGTCATTATGGCTTCGAAGATCCTTCCCCTCTCCTCTTCAACGCTTTCAGCTTCGAGCGTATATCTCAGTTCATCGCCCAGCTCTATCAGGTGTCTTCTGGTTACCATGTCCGGCGGGACCCTGAGAAACTTCCTGTCATAAAGCCATCTTACCCTCCTCATCAGCATTCCCTTTATCAGCTCTCTTATCCTTCTGTAGCTTTCAGGAAGAGAAACCTTTACCCATTCAAGGTCTATCTTGTGAACGTAAGGCTTGACGTCCGGGTCGTCTTCGTCCCTGAACTCGACCCTTTCAATGTAAAGGTTCCTGCACACTTCCATTACCCTTTCCAGCTTTGATCCAGGAGAAGCAGTCATTCCCAGTATGACGGGGTAATCAGCCTGCTCGACGTATCGCTTCGCTATCTCAGTGTAGGCATATTCTTTAACGGCCCTGTGGGCTTCGTCGAAAACGACAAGGCCGAAATCCTTTAAGTTTAACCTCCCCTCGTTCAGATCGTTCCTTACGACTTCAGGTGTTGAGAAGAATACCCTCGCTTTAGAGTTCCATACAGCAGCTCTGTGCTCAGGAGTGATCTTTCCAGTTAAAAAAGCAACGTCGCTTTCTCTGAGCTTCAGCATTGCCCTGAAGTTCCTGCTATGCTGCATAACAAGGGGCCTTGTAGGAGCAAGCACTAGGACCTTTGAGTTCCTGCGCCTGTAAAGCGTTTCAGCTGTTACAAGAGCCGATATCACAGTTTTTCCGAGGGCTGTGGGCAGTATGACAAGAGTGTTCCTTCCGTAAGCTGACTTGGCTATGTTTATCTGGTAAAGCCTTGGCTCGACGGCTCCAGGCCAAACAAGTGGGTGTTTGATGTAGTTTTCTTGCAACCCTAAATCTCTAGAACTTCGTCAGAGCTCTTCTGTACTTTTTTCTTCGGGTTTATCTGGTCGAGCTCAGCCATCAGCTTTTTAAGCTTATCGTTCTGTATAAGCTCCAGAAACTCGTTCAGCTCTTCCTGATCCCTGATGACCAAACCTCTCTTTTTCTTCGGGTTTCCGTTTTCATCAACGGGGTTTATTTCAACTGCTAATCTGCTTGGAGAACTCTTGTAAGCAGGCATCTTAAGCACAAAGATGCCGGGCACAGAAGTCTTTAACCTTGACCAATCCTTCCCATTCTTGAGAAACTCTTCAAGCTTTTCGTCCACCACATATAACACCTGATAAATATTTTTTATACATGAATAAAAGCTTTTCTTAACGAATCCTTTGTTCCATAATATACGATTATATTCTTTGTTGTACAGCGTCCTCTAACGATCTCTTTAGACTGTGTTTTTCATAGCACTCTTGATGAACCATTTGTGTATGCCTCCACGATGTTGTAAACGTGTACCTTGGCTAATAATTTGTTGATCATCCTCAAACTAACGGTAAGGTTGAGATGTTTTTTGATAGATGAATCATGAATTGGTACAACTTCATAAGGCCACACGGAGCCTTTGACATAAAAAGGCTTGAAACGCCTGCGATGATCTTCTACTAGAGGCTTCCCAAAAAGGAGATCATTGATCAATAATTCTTTGATATGCTGGAGAGGGGGGTGTAATAATTTGGAAATAAAACAGCGTCATATACCTTGCAAGCACTATATAAAATACGAGAGCTAACACAGAAGTGCAAAGGTTAGTTATAAATAACTTGATGGATCCTTAAATGGGTTCAACTATATCGAAAGGTGTTTTTTAAAATATAACTTTTTAAAATTATTCTTCAGCGAATTATCCTGACCTTTTGGTCAGGGCTTTTCTGTTCATCGACGTGCTTGCTTTTACATGAGGAATACTTTATGCTCCATAATGCTAATTGTAGAGGCTCAACCATCTGAAGTCTTGCATGCGTTCCACATGCAGAGCCCATTGCTGATTCCACTCGATCGGAGTGCTGTCCTTATTCGAGGCATCGCGGATTCCCTAGATCGAGGTCTGCAAGGCTTTCTGGACAATTTATGCCTGTAAAGGTAATGAGCGGAAAGCTTACACATTCCTAATAATATGCATCTAAAGTTCTAGGAATTTGACTTATGCCTAATTATCTTCAATTAAAGTTGATATCTTTAAATTTGTAAAATATCCACGCTCTTACCAGCACAATTATTGCAAAGGATCTCTAAGGTTTTTGAAAATTATATCTAGCTCGATATCGAGCTAGATAGAAACCAATAATTTACAAGACAAGAATCTTTTCACAAACCAAGGTATTATTTATTACATTAAAACAAGTTTCTTTAAAAAACTATGAATCTGTAATTTTTTTCGGCGTGTTTTTTCATTAAAATTTTACAAAAGCTGAAAGCTTTGCCGTTTGCGGGAAAGGAAACAAACTGACAGAGAACATGTGGTCATACCGCGAATTGATAAATGCAACCGAGCTTAAGGCTCAGGAATACGGGAAAAAAGCGTATGAAGTGATTGAATACAATACATCAAGGCTGTGCGCTTATCACAATAATGAGCGACACGCAGCCCAAGAGGGATGATAAAATGTTCTTTGGTGCACAAACTCCATTCAGACCTCAATGGGCATTGAACATACTAAAAAAAGCAACCGGAATGCTGATCCATGGCACTGCAAAGCCGCTTTTATATTTTGAGTTTTACAGCAAATTATCCTTTGTTAGAGGGGAGTAACTCCGAGACCTCGGGAACAATCGCCTTTTAAGGCGTTGAGGAAGTCAGTTTAGAGAAAGAGCATTTAACAAGAGAAAAATAGGTTTTAGCGCCAGCCGGTTAGCTTCATAGCGTTTACAACCCTTTCAACGGCCAGCGCTAAAGCCGACATCCTATAGCTAAGGGACTTTTTCTGAGAATAATCATAAACGTCCTTGAAAGCCTTTACGAGTTTGTTCTCCAGCTTCTGGTTGACCTCGCTTAGCTCCCAGTGTTCCCTTTCCAAATTCTGTACCCATTCAAAGTAAGACACTATAACGCCTCCTGAATTCACAAGTATATCAGGTATCACTTTTATGCCTCTCTGCTCAAGGATTTTATCTGCCATAGGAGTGGTTGGCCCGTTTGCGGCTTCTATCACGAGCTTTGCCTGGATCTTTCCAGCGTTGTGTTCGGTGATCTGGTTTTCGATTGCCGCCGGTATAAGCACATCAACCTCAGATTCAAGCAACTCTTCATTTGTTATATCATCTCCATAAGGAAGCTTACCTATTCCCTTGTATTGCTGGAAGTCTCTATAAAGGTCATCAAAATTTTTTATGCCGTTTTTAAAATACTTACCCCCAGTTATGTCGCTGATCGCAACAACCTTTGCGCCCATTTCTGTCAGGAATTTCGTTGTGAAAGACCCAACGTTGCCGAAGCCCTGTACTGCAACGGTAACATCTTTTATATCTTTCTTAAGTATAAGCTTAACAGCCTCCCTCGTTACAGTCGCAACACCTCTACCGGTTGCTTCAAGCCTTCCCTCTGAACCTCCTATTTCTATAGGTTTACCGGTTACAACTGCAGGTACGTTATACCCTTTGAGCTTTGAATACTCGTGCATCATCCACGCCATAACCTGAGGGTTTGTTCCAACATCTGGGGCTGGTATGTCTATTTCAGGGCCTATATTGTTGTATATCGCATCGGTGAACTTCCTAGTTACGTCTTCTAGTTCTTCTTGCTTTAGCGAATATGGGTCAACGTTTATACCTCCCTTTGCCCCTCCGTACGGGATGTCAACTAGCGCCGTTTTCCAGGTCATCCACATAGATAATGCTCTGACTTCGTTTAGATCCACAGCAGGGTGATATCTGATGCCTCCCTTAAAAGGACCCCTGGCGTTGTTATGCTGAACTCTGTATCCCACAAAGCTCTTTACTTCGCCGTTAGAAAGTTTTACGTGAATATACGTAACAAACTCTTTCATAGGGAATTGCAGCATCTGATAGTAAACCGGATCTATTTGTATTTCTTCTGCCGCAAGTGCCAGCTGTGTAAGCGCGTTGTTGTAAGGGTCTTCTTCTTTTACTCCTGTTATGCTTTTTTGCATAAAAATCAGTTAAAAGCTGTACGATTAAAGGCTTTCTGAACAACTTTAAGGTAAATTTTCTTTAACATTTAAGGCTCACGATTTAGAATTTCGCAATATATTCTTTTTTAGCCTGAATGATAAGCGCTTTTCTAAGCGGTGATTGACAAGCTTAGCTCACTGTTTAGCAAAGATATTTATCTTTCTAAAAATAATTTTTCATATTTTTATCAGAAACTCATCTGTAAGGCGGGGAGTTTACATAAAGAAACTGATAATGAAGAATCATTGAGAATGCATAAATATTATTTTTCCTAAAAAATCTGAATGCTTAAAATTGAAGGGCTCCCCCGGCTCAGAATCAGGCCCAATGAATGCTGCAGATGGGCAAGCGTATCTTTAATAATTTTAAGAGGTTCAGACGAAGTGCTGCTCATAAAGAGGACAGAAAACGCCAGAGATCCTTGGAGCGGAAACGTGGCTTTTCCTGGGGGCCATTATGAGGCTTCTGATAGAGACCTTTATGAAACAGCAGTAAGGGAAACTTTTGAAGAGGTCGGCATTAGGCTTTCCTATGAGGATTTTGTTGGGGTGCTTGAAGCAGGTTCTCCCTCTAATTCAGAAAAAACCAAGGTGCTGCCTCATGTTTTTGTGATACCAGAAAGGCCCAGCACCAAGATAAATCCCGGCGAAGTCCTTTATGCGTTCTGGTTGCCGCTCAGAGAAAAACATCGTATAGTGCCGTATACTTTTGGTGATGTTTACAAAGGCTGGGCGATCGAATACAGAGGAGAAATAATCTGGGGGCTTACCTACAGAATAATCAGGGAATTGCTCAAGAAGGCTAATATTGCAGAGCTGCCCTAAAAATGACATGGAAAAGGCGAATTCAATAATTCAGGAGCTCATGGCCGATTATGTTCATGGCGCTTCATGGTACTACGATAAAGCTGTTGAGTTCTTTGTATCTCTTGGGTCTTATGATCCAGGCAAGGCTGAAGTTCTTGAAGAAGTAAGGCCGGGCATGGCTTCTGTAAAGAACGTCATTGAAGCTTTTAAAAAAGGCACTGCTGAAGGCTACAGCGTTGAAAAAATAGCGAAGGTCCTGAGGTTTTTAAAAAACTCAGCTTATGATAAGATTTCAAAATCTTCGCTCGAGATCTCAAGTGTAGCAACGATAAGCTTCTCATCCAACGTTCTTTCTTTGCTTAAAAGCTCTGGAGTCAAGCAGATCTACGTTTTCACATCAGATCCAAACACAGAGCTCAAGCAGGCACTGGACGAATACAGTAAGTTTGCAGTTGCAGCAGCAGTACCTCTGAGCTCAGCGCAGCACTATATCGAGTATGTGGAAGCTGTTGTCTCAGGTTTTGATGGTCTTTACTCATCAGGGCATTTTGTCAACAAATCAGGCACCTTCATGCTTTTCTGCGCCGCAAAGGAAAAGGGGATAAAAAACGTGATAGTGGGGGAATCGTTCAAAGCTTATGATGGTTTTCCTCCACCGCCTTTAAAGGTCAGGTGGGAAAACCTTATGATACCAATATTCGAAAGCATACCTCTGAAATTAGTAGATACGCTCATAACGGATTCTGGAAGCTACAGCAACCCTGACAGCTTAACTGTAAAAGAAATTTACAAAAACTTTGCTGAAGAGTTTGACAAAAAGCTAAGAGAAGGGGATCTTTAGGTACTTCAGCGGAATATCCTGATACTGACCGTCGGGGAGAGTTCTCCTTATCAGAATCGGGATAAGTTTTGATTTAACTTCGGCTTCAGCCATCTGAAAAGCGTTTTTATAGCTTCCCTGTACAAAGGGCGGGGCCCCCATAGAAAGCATCATGGCTCTGGCGCCAACGATGCGGGCATATTCATATTTTGTTATGGTTTCAGGACCAACAAGAACCTTAAAGTCTTCTTTATCCATCGCTAATATTTAAATGAAAGCGCGTTTTAAATTTTGCTTATTTATCAATGTTCTGGCTGTTTTTAAGCTCTTTTATAAGCTCAACAACCCCATTTTTACAGTTTAAACCATAAATCTTTGCGATCTTTTCACATAACTCATTTTCTATGATATTTTCAAACGGACCATAAATATCGTTCAGAGCCTTAACGAACTCTTCTGGTTTTTGAAGAATGTCTTCAGGCCTTATACCATGCATTTTAGTAAGGTAAAAGAGGACAGCGTTCTTAACGGGCTCTCCCCCGTATTCAGCCAGAGTTTCTTCAACAACCTTTTTTAATAGATCTTTTGAGCTCTTCCTTGGCACTCTATACCACCTCCATCAAATCAACTGCGCCTTTTTCCGTGTTTATATCTACAATATAGAGTGGGCTGAGAGGTCTGACGCTTCTCCAGAACAGAAAGCCGTCAGTAACAACCATCTTCCTGACAATGTTTGCATACTTAAGCTGCACCTTCATAGCTTCTTGGTTAGAGTAACCCATGATAATTGTGATCCTGTTGAGCTCAATATCCTTCTTTACTTGATCCATAACGTAGATTTCATATTCAACAGGGTCCTTAACGGCAAAATCTTCTTCAGCAAGCAGGTTTATGAAGTTCACCGCATTGTTTATTTCAACAGATTTTGGAAACGATACTCTATCAGCTTTGTACCCAAAATCCTTTGCATTAAACGTAACTATGTTAATGTTTTCTTCGTTTCCGATTAAGGCTTTTATGTCTTCAAGAAAAGTTTCCTTGTTCTCGTTTGGCCCCATTAAATAGTTTACTTTATAGCCCATCTTTACGTAATCTGCTATGAACATCTTTGTTAGCAGAGATCCCCTTACGTCCTCAACGCTTATATCTAACTCATTTAGAACCCTGTTTCCAAGGTACTTTACAGAATCAACCTCTGTGCTTGGAGGCCTGCCCACGCTACTGAACTTGCCAAGCACTGGTCTGCTCAGCATGTAGAAAGGATCAAATATCCTTAGCTGATCTTTGAGAGTTACGTAGTGCAGAGGCTGCTCTACAGGGTGATCCCTGTCCTTTATTATCCTTAATGCCCTTACGCTCTGTCCGAGAACATTCTCAAAGTTAAGGCTGATTATCGCATCCGATACAAACCTTACGTGTTCCGCCACAGGGTTCAGGCCTTCAGCTATGAGCACCATTGATGCGCTTTTCTGCTTGACCGAACCGTAAAGAAGCTGTAAAAAAGGGCTTATCGAGCTCTCATCTTTAATTCCAAAGAACATGGCATCAACTGTATCAATTATAACAAGCTGATCATCAGAAAGGGCTTCAGCTATCTCTGAATAAACAGTCTCAACTGAACCGCTCATCGCGTTTATAACGTTAAGATTGCCCCTGTATCCAGGAGCAACAACCTTCATCTTCTCCCTTAACGAGCTTTCAGGGTCAGCGTATGAAACATAAACGCATTTATCTTTCAGAGAACAGGCTTTAAGCGCCAAAAATGTCTTGCCTATTCCCGGAGGACCTTCTATGAGCGAGACATATCCAGGCGTCGTAAGAATATCGATGACGTCTCTCATTTGTGTTTTTATATATGTAGCGTATTATATAAAGCTTTAAAGCTCCAGAAGTGCACTTTCAATAATTTAATCGCTTTTTAGCGCAAGTTTAAGCAAACAGGGCTTTTAACTTTATGGGGGTTAAGGGGACAAAAGTCCTCCTCCGTAATAGTAGATCAAAATTTTTAGCGAAAGATGGCATTTTGCCGCTTTTGCAAACCATACACAATTCTACGATGATCTAATAATGGTAAAGCGCAATAATATTTTTGAGACATGGGAAAATCTATAGATAATGCTTGTTTTTTAAGCTTGTGCAGACAGGCATAAGGAACAACCTAAAGCAGCATGACCCTTATAATGTATGAGTATAAAAAATTAATCATAAATTAGGATAAAAATTTTTGATCTACTGGTAAGGGGGGATGAATACCCCCTTACAACAGGTTTTTATATAAAGAAAAAATATTACATTGTTAGTGCCCAACTTAGAGAAGAATGCCAAGATCAGGGAGAAGAGGAAACAAACCTT
>Ga0208006_100740_pt1 | contig 10646 bp, 8 predicted proteins | sample ECH_Bnyco_MetaG_FD_187131 | JGI IMG/M metagenome (GOLD analysis project Ga0208006, IMG submission 187131) | Hot spring microbial mat communities from Yellowstone National Park, Wyoming, USA - ECH_B nyco_MetaG (SPAdes) (version 2) | ecosystem: Environmental > Aquatic > Thermal springs > Hot...
CGCTCTCTATAGATTTCGTCAAATCTATATAAATTTTATAGAATATTCGTCTTAATTAAATTATTGAAACTCTATTTAGTGGGCTTCAAGTACTTGAATCATATACCTACGTCTTCCGCGATTCATTATATATCTGTCGCAATTGCGCGTAGATATATGGTATAAATTATCATCAACCTACGGGATTTTATGCATTTCAGACCGGGAATTTATTAAGTCCTCCCAGTTACGCGCCCCATGCAGGTCGACCTCTCCGCGGCCGTATGGACGGCGGTTGGGGGAATACTCGTGTTCTTGATGATACCTGCGATAGGCTTCCTCGAGGCTGGGTTCGTCAGGCGCTCCAACGTCATAAACGCCATGATGAAGGGCATGTTGGCCTTCCTGGTGTTCTTCCCCATATGGTTCTTCGTGTTTCCCTACTACTACGCCGGGGTCCTCCAGGGCGGCTACTACCCGACGGGGCAGGGCGTAGGCGTGCCTATGTACATATACGCCTTCTTCCTCGGCGCATTCGGGGCGGTCACGCTGGCCCTCATATTCGCCGGAGCCCCCGAGAGGCTCAAGTTCGGCGGGTGGCTCGCGTTTGCGGTCTTCTTCTCGGCCGTCCAGTGGCCCCTCGTCTCCTCGTGGATATGGGGAAACGGCTTTCTCTACAACTTGGGCCAGTACTTCGGCCTCCCCGGATACGGCGTGAGGGACTTCGCCGGCGGCACCGTGGTGCACGCCTACGCGGGCCTGGCGGGCGCCGTGGCCACCTGGCTGCTGGGGCTTTCCATGGCCAAGAGGGCCAAGGCAAACGGTGAGGACTTGGCCCCGGCGTATAAGGAGGCGGCGGAGTACCGCAGGTCGGAGCTCCCCTACGCGATTGTGGGCACGGCCCTGCTCTTCTTCGGCTGGTTCGGCTTCAACGGCGGCTCCACCATATCGGTCTCGGAGCAGACGGGCTACGCCATAGCCAACACGGCAACGGCGGGCTCCCTCGCCGGCCTCGTGTCGCTCCTCCTGGCGAGAAGGGCAGAGGGGCTCTGGAGCCCGGCGGCCACTATAGGCGGAATAATCGGCGGCCTGGTCATGATAACCCCCCTGGCCGGCTTCGTGGAGCCCTGGGCCGCATCCGCCGTCGGCGTTCTGGCCGGCTTCATCACCTACTACGGCACCAAGCTGGTGGAGAGGCGCATACCCATCGACGACCCTATAGGAGGCCTGCCGGCCCACGGCTTCAACGGCGTCGTGGGCAGCGCGCTGGTGCCCGTCTTGTCCTCGCCAAGCGTCGGCGGCCTCGCCGGCCTCATATACGGGGGTCCGCCCCTATGGGTCGCCGTGCAGTGGCTGGGCATGGCCATAGCGCTGGGCTTCGTCGTGGCCACGACCGCCGCCGCCTTCTGGATATTGATAAAGCTGGGCTTCCGCGCCTCCGCCGAGGAGGAGCTCGTGGGCCTCGACGCGGTGGACCACGGCGTCGTGAGGCCGTGAAGCTCGTGAAGGCCGTAGTTAGGGAGGACAAGATCAACGACGTGCTCGAGGCCCTCGTGGCGGCCGGCTTCACGGGCGCCACGGTGTATAGAGACGCGGGGGGCATGGGCGGCGAGAGCGGCGTCGTGAAGATAAGGGGAAGGAGCTACGAGGCGCTGTTGCCTAGGGCCGTCATCGAGGTGGTAGTGGCCGACGAGGAGGTGGATAGGCTCATCGCCGTCATAATGTCGTCCGCGAGGACGGGGAGGCTCGGCGACGGCAGGATATTCGTCCTGCCCGTGCTGGACGCCCTGAGGATAAGAAACGGCGAGAGGTTAACTAAATAGGGCTGGTGTTTTTCCCATGATCACCATCCTCGACGTGGTGAACTCGGTGGATTATGTCAAGGCTAGGGACGAGATAGTCGAGTTCCTCCGCGACTATTTCGCCAAGTCGAGGACCAAGGGCGCCGTCGTCGGCGTCAGCGGCGGCGTAGATTCCTGCACGGCCCTTACGCTGACGGCCTCCGCGCTGGGCCCGAGGCGCGTCTCCGCCTTGATACTCCCCAGCGGCTTCACGCCCAAACAAGACGTCAAGGACGCCGTGGCGGTGGCCAAACGGCTGGGCGTGAGGTACTACGTGGTGGCCATAGACCAGCTCCTGTCCGCCTACGCCGCGCTTCCCTTCTACGACGAGAGCGACGTGGTCGCCAGGGGGAACCTCATGGCGAGGATCAGGATGTCCATACTCTACTACTACGCCAACAAGAACAACCTCCTCGTCGTGGGCACAGGCGACAAGAGCGAGATCATGCTGGGCTACTTCACCAAGTACGGCGACGGCGGCGTCGACATACTCCCCATCGGCGATCTCTACAAGACCCAGGTGAGGCAGATGGCCAAATTCCTCGGGCTTCCCGAGCCCATAGCGCTCAAGCCCTCGAGCCCCCGCCTCTGGGCCGGGCAGACCGCGGAGGGCGAGCTCGGCATGAAGTACGGCGACATAGACCTGGTCCTATACGCCTACGAGATCGGCATACCCAAGGAGGACATACCCGCGGAGACCGGCCTGAGCAGATCCAGAGTGGAGTCGATCCTCGCGAGGGTTAGGGAGAACGCCCACAAGAGGGCGCCGCCGCCGGTGGCCAAGCTGGCCAAGTCCCGCTTGATAACGCGGCGGACCTCAAAGCCCTAAGTCCAACACATCGAACCCCCTATGACAAGGACGACCCCCTCTGGGGCTACGCGTCGGCGCGAGTCTTAGGTCGCCCCGAGAAGCGCCGTCTACGTCAAGCTCTGGCGCGTCGGAATGTCGGCGGCCTCGACGGGTCTAGACGGCCGCCCGCGCCTCCCCTCGGCCCGGCGTCCGCGCGAGCAGCCACCTCCACAGAGGGATCGCCTCGACCCTCTCCCCCCGGACCTCGAGGACGTCCTCCAGGTCCCAGGTGATGAGCAGAGGCCTCCTGCCCGTGGCCTCTACGGCCTCAGCGAGGGATTTCAGCTCTCTGCGGTCTATCTCGTCGACGGCTGAGGCGTATGTGACCTGCACGGCCTCGGCGTCGGTCACGAAGTCCGCCTCGCCTCTGCCCTTGAAGTATCTGGGCGCCTCGCCGCGGCGGAGCAGCTCAAGGGCCACCGCCGTCTCCATCTTCCTGCCCATCTGACCCCGCGGGATGTAGGCAGGGTCTATGGGGTATATCTTCCTGGGCTGGAGGAGGGAGGTCTTGCCGAGGCCCCACCTGGGGAGCGCCACGATGTAGTAGGCCTCCTCGAGGTATTTCAGGTAGTTGGCGAGGGTCCTCTTGCTCTTGTCGAACCCCGCGGCCCTCATCCTCCTGTGGGCCGCGGATATGGAGAAGACCCCGGCGAAGGAGGCCTCAGCCATCGACATGAACAGCTCGAGGGAGGCGGCGTCCCTCACCCTGTGTCTCTCCACGACGTCGCGGTAGGCCACCGCGTCTCTGTAGGACTTGAGCAAGGCGGGGGCCAGGTCCGGGTGCAGGACCGCCTCCGGATATCCCCCCACCTCCAGATACTCCCTCAACGCGGCCAGGAGGCGCCCTCGGGAGGCCGGCGTCGCCGGGGACGGCGGCCCGAGCCCTCTGGCCCTCAGGAACTCGCGGAAGGAGAAGGGGAGGAGCACATGCGATAGATAGCGGCCGCGGAGCTCGGTGGGCACCTCGCGGAGGGTCAGCCTGGAGGAGGAGCCGGCGACCACTACGGCGTACCTTCTGTCGAGAAGGGTCCTGACCCACCTCCCCCAGTGGGGTATGTTCTGCACCTCGTCCAGCAACAGGACCGGCGGATTGCCGGCCTCCGCCAACACCTTCAGGAAGGCGCCGAAGTGGCGCGGCGAAAGGCCTGCCAGCCTCACGTCCTCGAAATTCACATAGAGGGCCCTCGCCCTCCCGATCCTCGCCGCTGTTTGGTAGAGCAGATACGTCTTGCCCGCCCTCCTGGGCCCCACGACCGCGGCCGCAAGCCCCTCCACAGGCTCAACCGAGAGCTCCCTCTCGACCATCGCGGGAGGCCGCCACTCCAGCCACTCGGCGACCAGCTCCCTGAATACATGTTCCACGTAAGAAACAAAAACCCAACAAAAATGTTTCCTATAGGAAACACAACTATGATTCCCCCGCCTCATCGAAGATGGGGGCGAGGCCCTAACCGGCGAGAGGCCCCACGACACGGAGATGCCGGGCGGCTGACGGGGATCGAGGCCCGGCAGGCATATAGAGGCGCTGGCGCGCCTCAGGGGGCTTTAGGAGATATGTCGTGCTAACGTCAGCTGTAGGAGGTAGCGCTCTGCGGGGATGCGGACCAATGCGCCGAGGATCGCCGTACCCATTCTGAACCAGCCAATGGGCGCCTGAACTGCGGACCCTGTGGAGCGCAGGGGCGCTAGGAGGCTCCCCGCTCAGCCATTTCTCCCTTCATCTCCTCGAAGGCCCTCCTGACCTCCTCCACCGACGTCTCGTCCTCCAAGGTGCTCAAATCGCCGGGCTGCTGGCCCGCGGCCAGGGCCCTCAACACGCGCCTCATCACCTTCCCGGTCCTGGTCTTGGGCAGTTTGCCCACCACGGCGACCTTCCCCACGACCGCGACCGGCCCCAGCGCCTTCCTGAGATGCGCGACGACATCCTCCTCGGTGATGTTGGCGCCCTCCTTAGGCACGACGAAGACGCCCAGGACCTCGCCGCGCACCGGATCCGGCACGCCGACGACAGCGGCCTCGGCCACCGCGGGATGCGACGTCAGGAGGTCCTCCACCTCTCTGGTGGACAGCCTGTGGCCGGCCACCTTTATCACGTCGTCGGAGCGGCCCATTATGTGGAGATGCCCCTCCTCGTCGATATAGCCTATATCGCCCGTGTGGTAATAGCCGGGGAACTTGGACCAGTAGGACCTCACGTACCTATCGGGGTCGCCCCAGAGCGTGTGCAGAAACGCGGGCGGGAGGGGCGGCTTCACGGCCACGTGGCCCCTCTCGCCCGGAGGCAACTCCCTCCCGTCGTCGCTGAGTATGGCCACGCGGAGGGTCGGGTAGGGCAGGCCCACGGAGCCGTATTTATACCGGAAGCCGCCCAGGTTCATGGAGCCCGGCGCCGTGACGAAACACGCGGTCTCGGTCTGGCCCCAGATGTCGGCGATCTGGCAGCCGGGCCTTCCTCCGCACACGACGTCCCTCAGCCATCTGTAGGCCTCCTCGTTGAGCACCTCGCCGGTGGGGTACAGGGCCATGAGCCTCTCCAGGTTGTACCTCCTGGGCCACCCATCGCCGTATTTCATCAACAGCCTTATGGCCGTCGGCGAGAAGAGCATGTGGGTTACGCCGTACTTCTCGGCGATTTCCCACCAGACGCCGGGGTGGGGGTAGTCCGGCGCGTCTTCATACCACAGCACGGTCAGCCCGTTGAGGAGGGGGCCGTGGACCCCGTAGTGGTGGCCGGAGATCCAGCCGATGTCGGCCGTGGAGAAGAAGACTATGTCATCGCTGAACTCCCTCTCGGCGCCGGTCAGATGGCTGAAGGCGTACCAGATCCACACCATGTAGGCGCCGTGGAGGTGGAGTATCCCCTTGGGCTTGCCCGTGGTCCCGGAGGTGTACAATATGAAGAGAGGCGCGTCCCCTTCGACCCATTCGGGCTCGGCGTAGGCCCCCGGGGGTATCTCGGCCAGCGCCTGGTGCCACCAGAGGTCCCTCCCGGCCCTCATCTCGACGTCAAGCCCGACCCTCCTGTAGACGATGGTCTGGACGTCCGCGCCGGAGATCCTCAGGGCCTCGTCGACCGTGGGCTTCAGGGGCGCGATCTTGCCCCTCCTCGTCATGCCGTCCGCCGTTATGACGAGGGAGGCCTTGGCGTCTGCCATCCTCTCGGCGAGGGCCTGGGCGCCGAAGCCCGAGAAGACCACCGTGTGGACCGCGCCGACGCGGTTGACGGCCAGCATGGCGATCATGGCCTCGGGGATCATCGGCATGTATATCGCCACGCGGTCCCCCTTGCCCACGCCGAGGCTTCTGAGCAGCACGGCGAGCCTGTTCACCTCCCTGTAGAGGTCCCAATACCTCAAGACCCTCGGCTCGCCGGAGGCGGGCACCCAGACCAGGGCCGCCTTGTTCCCCCTGCCCGCCTTGATGTGGCGGTCCAGCGCGTTGTAGGCTATGTTGGTCTTGCCCCCCACAAACCACCTATAGAAGGGCGGGTTGGAGTCGTCGTAGGTCTTGGTCCACCGCTCCTTCCAGTGGAGCCTTCCCGCCTGCTCCGCCCAGAAGCCGACGGGGTCCTCGAGGGATTTTCTATACACCTCTAGAAACTTCTCGGACATGGGGCCGGAGACACAGACCTAGTTAAATTTTTTCTCAATTTTACTTAATATATCTTCATTAAAATTTTATATAATGATAAAATCTATCGACAAGCGGGAACTCCCCGGCAAGCTCGCTACTCGACGTTGAGGACTAGGTACTTGGGCTCGGTGAAGTAGTACATGGTCGCCCTCACGCCCTCCCTCCAGCCGAAGCCCGACATCTTGACGCCGCCGTAGGGCAACGCGTCGAAGCGGACCCTGGTGGAGTCGTTCACCATCACGGCGCCCGCCTTGACGGCCCTCGCCACCCTCAAGGCCCTTCTGTAGTCGGCCGTGAAGACCGCCGCCTGTAGCCCGTAGATCGTCGAGTTCGCGAGCTCCACGGCCTCCTCCTCGTCGTCGAAGGGAGCCACGGGGAGCACGGGGCCGAAGACCTCCTCTCTCAAGACCTTGGCTCCGGCGGCCCCGTCGGCGAACTTGAGGAGAGTCGGCTCGAAGAAGTAGCCCCTTCTGGCGATCCTCCTGCCTCCCCGCACCAGCTCTCCGCCCTTCGCAGTCGCGTCGGCCACGAGGCCCTCCATGGCCTTGACCATCTTCTCGGAAATCAACGGCCCCATGTCCGTGGACTCGTCGGCGGGGTCGCCCACCTTTATCGAGGCGACTCTCTCCGAAAGGATTTCCAGGAACTTCTCGAAGACGGGCCTCTCGACGTAGACCCTCTTAGTGGCGTTGCAGTTCTGGCCCGCGTTCTCGAACCTAGCCCTAGCCACTACGGCGGCCGCCTTCGCTATGTCGGCGTCGGCGAAGACTATGGCCGGGTCGGAGCCGCTGGGGGCCACCATGAACTTCTTCCCCCTGCCCGCCGCCTTGGCGGCTACCTGTAGCCCCACGGCGGTGCTGCCGGTGAAGGAGACCCCCGCCACTCTGGGGTTCTCTATGAACTCGTCGAAGACCTCCTCGCCGCTCCCCACCACGACCTTGACCACGCCGTCGGGCACCCCCGCCTTCTTGAGGAGCTCCGCCATCCTTAACGCCGTGAGGGGGGTGTGGGTCGAGGGCTTGACCACCGCCGTGTTGCCGGCCGCTATCACGGGGGCTACCTTGTGGGCGAAGGTGGAGGCCGGGTTGTTGTAGCTCAGAGCCCCGGCGACGACCCCCAGGGGCTCCCTCCCCTCGACCACAAGCCTGTGCTCGTTGCCGGGCGGGTATTCGTACGCGTCGATCCGGGGCGCCCTCCCCTCTAGGACGTATCTGGCCTCCTCGGCGCTTGCTCTGAATATCTCGACGGCCCTCTTGAGCTCCGCCCTGGCGTCCCTCACGGGCTTGCCCGATTCCGATACCAACACCCGCAGAAGCCCCTCGGAGTCCTGCTCTATATATTGGGCGGCCTTGAGGAGCAGCTTGCTTCTCTCGCGCAGCGGCGTCTCGGACCATCTGCGGAAGGCCTCCTCGGCCTCGTCGACCGCCCTCCTGACGTCCTCCCGTCCGGCCGCCGGAAGGGCCGCGATGACCTCCTCGGTGGCCGGATTCACCACGAAGACCTCCCCCATGGCCGCCGAATTCCATCAATTTATAAGTCTTTTTTTACTTGTTTGTGTGTTAGAATTTTATAATTATTTAAAATTATGAAAAAATATATAGCGGAAAAAATTTATATAGTGCTGATAGAGGCGCTCCATGCTCAGAACAGGGGAGCAGTACGTGGAGGGGATCAAGAGGAGGGAACACGCCGAGATCTTCGTGCTGGGGAAGAGGGTGGACGACGTGACCGCGCACCCCTTCCTCAAGCCCTCGGTCAAATCCTTCAAGGCGACCTTCGACGCGGCCTTCGAGGAGGACACGAGGGGCCTGGCGAGGGCCTACAGCCCCTTCGTGGGGGAGGAGGTCAATAGGTTCGTCCACATACATCAAGGCCCGGAGGACCTCGTGGCGAAGGTCAAGCTCTTGAGGAAGCTGAGCCACAAGACGGGGACCTGCTTCCAGAGATGCGTGGGGTGGGACGCCCTCAACACCCTCTACGTCATTTCGGGCAAGATCGCCGAGAGGGAGGGGAGGAAGGAATATCTCAATAGATTCATAGAGTACTTGAAATATGTACAGAGGAACGACCTCGCCCTGGCGGGCGCCATGACGGACGTGAAGGGCGTGAGGACGCTCAGGCCCAGCGAACAGCCCAATAGGGACGCCTACGTCCACGTCGTGGAGGAAAAGGCCGGCGGCATCGTCGTGAGGGGGGCCAAGGCCAACATAACCGGCGTGGCCGTGGTGGACGAGGTCGTCGTGATGCCCACCAGGGCCATGACCGAGAGGGATGCGGAATACGCCGTGTCCTTCGCGATCCCCCTCGACACCCCCGGCGTCAAGGTGGTGGTCGGCAGGCAGATAAACGACGGGAGGAGGCTCGAGGGGGGCGAGATAGACGGACTGCCGTATATGTTCAACCACGAGGGCCTCCTGATACTGGAGGACGTCTTCGTCCCCTGGGAGAGGGTCTTCCTCTACAAGGAGTGGAGGTGGGCGGCGCAGTTCGTCGAGGTATTCTCCAACTATCACAGACAGGGATACGCCGGATGCAAGTCGGGGCTGGGCGACGTGATAATAGGCACGGCGCACGGCCTCGCGAGGCAGCTGGGCGTAGCCGACAAGCCCCACGTCCAGGAGAAGCTTACGGAGATGGTCTTCCTCAACGAGGCCATATACTCCGCGGGCCTCGCCGCGAGCTGGGAGGCCAGGAGGCTGCTCAAAAACGGCGGCTGGTGGGTGGACCCCATGTACGCCAACGTGACGAAGCACCTGGTGGCGAGGTTTCCCTACGAGGTGGCCAAGCTGTCGCACGACATAGCCGGCGGCCTGCTCGGGACCGCCCCCAGCGAGGCCGACCTCAAGAACCCCGAGCTGAGGCCCCTACTCGAGAAGTACCTCCAAGGGGTCCCCGAGTTCACCGCGGAGGAGCGGCTGAGGCTGCTACGCCTCCTGGAGAACACGAGCCTCAGCGTAGCCTACCTCGTCGAGTCGGTCCACGGGGCCGGGAGCCCGCAGGCCCAGCGCATATCGATACAGAGGGTCTACGACTTCCAGAGGGCCGAGGCCATAGCGAGGAGGCTGGCCGGGCTTAAGGCGGAGGCGTCGGGGGACGCCAGGGCGGAGCCCCGCAGGCCCGCCGAAGCGGAGAAATGAAGGTCCGCGCCCTGGCCAGCAGGCCGCCTGTGACCGCCAGGCCGGATATAAGCATCAAGGAGGCTGCGGCCGTGATGGCGCGGAGGCGCATAGGCCTGTTGGTGCTGGTGGAGGGCGACGGGATATACGGCGTGGTGTCTGAGAGGGATATAGTGAGGGCCGTGGCGGGAGGCGTGGACATGGGGAGGCCCGTGGCCCTGATAGCGACGAGGGACGTCGTGACGGTAGACGCCGATGCCCCCGTGGCCGAGGCGGCCAGGCTCATGTACAGCCGCGGCATCAGGCATCTAGTGGTCACCGAGGGGGGCAGGCTCTACGGTGTGCTCTCCGTGAGGGACCTGATCGGCGAGGCCGTCCAGCTGGAGCGGGCCGTGGAGGGCGGCGAGGCCGTCGAGATGAGCATGCCGGCCGATTGACGGACATGGGGGCATGGATCATATATCTTGCGACGTCTTGATCATAGGGTCGGGCCTGGCGGGTCTCAGGGCCGCCGCCGCGGCAGCCGAGTCGGGAGGCCGTCTGGACATCTGCGTGGTCACCAAGGTCTCCGGGCCCAGGTCACACAGCATATCCGCCGAGGGCGGGATGGCGGGAGTGCTCTATCCGGACTCGGGCGACAGCCCGGAGCTGCACGCCTACGACACGGTCAAGGGGGGCGACTTCCTCGTGGACCAAGACGCGGCGATGGTGCTCGCCGAGGAGGCCCCCAGGGAGATAGCCTACCTCGAGAAGATCGGCGTTGCCTGGACCCGCACCCCCGACGGGAGGATAGCGCAGAGGCTCTTCGGAGGCATGTCCAGGCCGAGGACCGCCTTCGCCAAGGACAAGACGGGGCTGTACATAATGTCCGCCATCTACAGACACGTCAAGAAGCTCCCCGTGGAGTTCTACGAGGAGCATATGGTCACGAGGCTCGTGGTGAAGAACAAGAGGTTTCTCGGCGCCGTCGCCCTCGACTTGAGGCGAGGCGAGGCCAGGCTGTTCAAGGCCAAGGCGGGCGTGGTGGCCACCGGCGGCGGCGGGCGCATGTTCAAATTCACCACGATGGGCTACGCCAACACCGGCGAGATGTTGGGCTTAGCGCTCAGGTCCGGCCTTGCCCTCAAGGATATGGAGTTCGTCCAGTGGCACCCCACGGCGCTGGTCCCCAGCGGCATACTGGTCACCGAGGCCGCGAGGGGGGAGGGCGGCTACCTCGTGAACAAG
>Ga0208006_100742_pt1 | contig 10617 bp, 14 predicted proteins | sample ECH_Bnyco_MetaG_FD_187131 | JGI IMG/M metagenome (GOLD analysis project Ga0208006, IMG submission 187131) | Hot spring microbial mat communities from Yellowstone National Park, Wyoming, USA - ECH_B nyco_MetaG (SPAdes) (version 2) | ecosystem: Environmental > Aquatic > Thermal springs > Hot...
ACGCCAACCTCTGCGCAGCCGTCAATCCACTCGGCCCACCACCCACCACTATGACGTCAAACCTTTGACTCACAATGAACCCCATAACCAGTTATTAATAAGCATTATTTGTAGGCAGATTAACAATTTAGCTAATATAAATTCGCCCAACACAAAGAGAGACAACCTACCCACCCCAAGGCATCATTAGCGCTGGGAAACCCATCACGTCAAAGATTAATGACCCCCTTCCCGCCTTGGGGAGGCGGGTTTCACCGTGGGGGTCTCGTCCGTTGCCCCGTCTGTTGTGGGGTTAATGGTTTTGTTCTTGGGGTGGTGATGAGTAGTGGGGTATCGCCCCACCGGCTCATCTGAGGCAAGAAAACCCCCTTCCGAGGGCACCACCCCAAGCACCAGGATAAGCTAGGCAGAAGGGGGAATTAAAACATAACCAGAAGCAAAAATACCAACCAATAGGTTAAAACTTTAAACCAACCAAGAAACAACACCACCCCCAGAAGGGGCGAGACCCAACCATTATGTCACCTAAGGGTTAGCCTCACCCTTGAGTAGCCTTAGGGCTTCGTCAATGGGTATGTTGAACTCCCTAGCAACCCTAAGCGCCCTCCTTAGGGGCAGTTTCGGTTTTCATGATTATTCGTAGGGTTTATTGCCATTGGTGATGAAGCGATAGATTTTAAAACCCAATCCCAGCACCTTAATTGGTTACCCTGGGTTTCCGAGACCCGTAGTGGCTGGGAACCGCGGGCGACCGTTGGGGAGCCACTGCGGTGAGCGGCCCCAGGGAGACCGTCGAGAAGGAGACGGTGGAGGATTAACACCTCTACCGCCTCCGGAGAGACGGCTAAGGCTAAGCCACCCAGGGTTTCGGCTGATAAAACCCACGACACCTCAGAGGGTTCGGGTCTGGTGGGTGGTTGTGATTATTTGTGATTACTTTGTTGTCCTCACCCTCATCCCCTCATTTGTTTTCTCCCCCTCCCTCTGGTTTCATTGTTCATTGGGGGAGCACTCGGGGGCAACCCACATGCCCCCGCATGCGCATGTAAAACTCGTAAAGCCCTCAACCAGATGTTCATTGCTCCCACGGTGTCTCTATCAGCAATGAAACTGCACCTTTCACAGATAGCGAGTCTGTGGATGTATGTTAACTTATGGCCGCATATTGGGCACACACTTGAGGTGCCTCTGGGATTCACAATTATTACAGGCACACCGTATTCAATCGCCTTTGCAATTACTGCGTGCTGCAATCTCCTGTATGCGAACATCGTGAACTTCCAGGCAACAACGTCACTCACGTTGCCTGCCCTTTTCCTAAGCCCATTAAGGTCCTCAAGGGCAATTGCATACCCATGTTTCAAAGCCTTCATGACTATTTGCCTTGCGAACTTCCAACTCCAATCAACAACAATACTCCTAGACCTTCTATGCAATTCCCTAACCCTATTTAGAATCCTCTTATTAAACCTCCACCTTTTGGGATACTTCCTTTGCAATTCCTCAGCACGCCTCCTCTTGCTTAAAGCATCAGTGAACCTAGTCTTAAACCTCCTAACACCAAAGCCATTGTAGGCGACGATTGTTTTCAAGTTAATGTCCAGGGCTATTATGTTCCTAGGCACATACGGCTTATACTTAAACTCAAACACTATGCTAATGAACAACTTGCCATTCTCATACTTAACATGAACCTCCTTCCACTTGAGGTTCATGAACCCTTCAATATAATCCCTCCTATGCTTGAGCTTTAAGGTGTACCACTTATCCCTCAGAATAACCTTAACAATACCCTTATCCAACTCAACCCTAGCATCCTGGTAGTCTAGCCTGGCTGAAAGCCTTCTGAGAATAGGCTTACTACCATTGCTTTTCTTAACAGCTTTAACCAAGGCTAATGCATAGTCGTAGATGTTCCTAACCACGTGAGCCCTAAAACCATAGCTCCTCAACATGTTATAAAACAACTGATGTGCCTGGGACTTGTTGGGTATTTTATCCAAGCCCCATAAAGCATCAACAACTTTTTGCATTGCATGCCTATAGAGAGTCAAATCCCAAAGCAAATCACTCAGATTACCATCAACAACCTCAGCCTCTGCTTTCAAAGCCCTATGATATGCACCCTCAGGGATCCGCCTACTCCCTTGGCGGACAAACCCCTCACAGGGCACCACTTTCGCTAAGACGCACAGACTTAAAAACCTTTGCATCATGATACATAGACCACGTAATTACAATTATCCACAAATAATTGTTGATGTATAATTTACAATGGCTGAAACACTAAACTCCTCCTCAATCCTGTAGATTGATGGTAGTACGGCCATCTCGACGTACATGGTTAGGATTGATATGAAGGCCAGTATGGGTAGGTGCCTCCTTAAAACATGAGCAGTATAACTCATGTACACCCAATTTGCAATACACATATATTAACTTTTTGCAAATGAAAGCCAAATCCAAGGTGTTGAAGATTCAGCGCCCATGTGGATCATGATGTAATTCACCGGATGCATATATATGGTATATAGGGGCATGTTAAGCCTATTTGCGTGATCACTAGTGTTTTCTTGATTTTAAGTAGCACATTTATTTATTTACTTAGGTAAAGATTACGCTAAAAGATAACGGTTTATTCACCTAATGATGCCCTACGGGAAAAATTTATATAGGGAAGTGGTTAGAAATAGTATATGGCGAGGAGGGATATTATAAATACGTCTATATGGGCGGTTAAGAGCGTGGCTATCGTGATTGCCGAGCTGATTTTCGCCATAAGCATATCCTTCTTCCTAATACACGCAATGCCGGGTAACCCATACCAGATAATCTTAGTTGGCCTGCTGCAGAGGGGTATACCATATGAGCAGGCTAAGATAATGGCCGCAGCCTTAGCCGGCTACAACCCAAATGTTAACCCAATAGTCAGTTGGGCTGGCTACATGTGGAATGTGTTCCACGGTAACCTAGGTTACTCATTAATATACAGGGCTCCGGTCATTAAGATAATAGCCACTGCGGCCCCCTGGACCATACTACTCGTGGCTGTCTCATTAACACTGGCCTTCGCCACAGGCTACATACTGGGGCTTTACGCGGCCTCAAAGACAGGTATAGTGGATGCGTTGATAAATGGTTCACTATCATTCTTTCAGTCAATACCGGCGTACGTACTCGCCCTAATACTCATAATAATATTCGGCGTGCTGCTTAAGATAGCCCCAATAGCGGGTGCCTACTCATCAAACGTGACCCCTGGCTTCACGGCTAAGTTCATACTCGACGTAATGAGGCACCTGGCGTTGCCACTACTCACGTATTACTTGGTGATATTCCCAGGCTGGGTCTTCGGCACCAGGAGCCTTGCAATAAGCATTACTCACGAGGATTTCGTACTGGTGGCAAAGGCTAGGAGCCTACCTGATAAGAGGATAACCTTCACCTACATAGGCAAGAACGCCCTGCTACCCCAGTTAACTGCGCTACTCTACTCGTATGGTTTATTGTTCGGTAGCAGCATATTCATAGAGTCAACCTTTGCAATACCTGGACTGGGCTACGTGTTAGCCATAGGCTCCGGGTCAAGGGACTACCTACTAACCATAGGCGCATTCCTCATTATTATTATTGCTGTTGTTTTGGGTAATTTTATTGCTGATGTTACTTATGGTTTGATTGATCCTAGGGTGAGGGGTGTATGATGGGTGTTTCTGTTCCTCTTGGTAGGAGGGTTGTTAATAGGGTTGTTGATTTCCTGCATCAGTTGTATGTTTCAATAATCATCTTCACGAGTACTGGCCAGGGTAAGGTTGGGTTTGGTTTAACAGTCTTCGTAGTAGCCCTAGCCCTAGCAGCACCACTATTCCCATACCCAGGGCCAAAGTGGAGCAACGTAGCACTACAATTCATACCACCAACACTAAAACCATCACCATGGTACATACTAGGTACAGACTACCTAGGCATACCACTACTGCTCGACATAATATGGGGACTAAGATACTTCCTAGAAATAGGCGCAATAGCTGGTATACTCCAGGTGACTATAGGTACATTCCTAGGGTTACTAGCTGGTTACCTAGGTGGCTTCACCGATAAGGCTTTGAACTTCGCCTTTAACCTACTGCTAACAATACCAACGTTCGCCCTTTGGCTGATTCTAGCCGTTATATTCAGATCCGGTAACCCAGTCATACTGGGATTCATTTTAGGTATTTTGAGTTGGGCTGGCTTAGCCAGGTCGATTAGGGCTGCTGCCTTGAGTGCTAAGAATAGGGATTACGTTGAGGCGTCGAGGCTACTAGGCCTAAACTCACTATCAATAATAGCAAACGACATAATGCCTGCCATAACGCCATACATAGTCATGAACTTCATGTTAAGCATCGTTGGTGGGTTCTACGGTGCAATGGGCCTAGCATTCCTAGGACTAATACCATACAGCAACATAAACTGGGGGGCAATAATGGGTAACGCATTCTACCAAGAAGCAGCAATATTCTCACCGACGGGTACGATACCTGTTGTAATACTCATAGTCATACAGACGATAATACTAATGGGCTTCGTCTACTTCGCAAACGCCTCAGTATACGTCTTCGACCCCAAGAGGAGGAGGGAGGTAGAAATTAAATTAGCCAGCAGGCGTAGGGCTACCGCCAGGTGAGAGCATGTCCTCGGTGGTGCTATCCGTTAAGGATCTGAACGTAACCTATAGGACAGCCACCTTCGACGTTGAGGCAGTTAAAAACGTTACGTTTGAGTTACATAGGCATGAAATACTGGGTATAGTTGGTGAATCGGGCAGCGGCAAGACAACAGTTGCCCTAGCACTAATGAGGCTACTCCCTAATAACGCCGTGGTGTCAGGTAAAGCTACCCTGTATAGTAGGGATGGCAACACAATCGATGATGTGCTCTCCATACCTGAAAGTGAGATTAGGAGGATTAGGTACAGGTGGGGTAAGATATCAATAGTTTTCCAGGGTGCAATGAACTCGCTGAACCCATTACTAACAGTTAAGGATCACTTTGTAGATACGGCGCAGGCGCACGGCATAGATAAGGAGGAGACCCTTAAGATAGCGGCTGAGTTGCTGCGTTCAGTTAGGCTTGAGCCAGCTAGGGTGCTGAGGTCGTATCCGCATCAATTGTCAGGCGGCATGAAACAGAGGGTTATGATAGCCCTAGCCCTGATGCTGAACCCAGACATAATCATACTTGACGAGCCAACCACAGCCCTAGACACCTTAACCCAGAGGCAGATACTTGAGTTAATTAAGGATCTGCGTAAGGAGCGTGACGTAGGCATAATACTAATCACCCATGACCTATCCGTGGTTGCTGATGTAGCCGATAAGTTACTGGTCCTATACAAGGGCTACGTCATGGAGATTGGTGAAATATTCACCGTCTACTCACGCCCATACTCACCATACACGCTCATGCTCATAAACTCCTTCCCGGCAATAGGCAAGAAGATAATTAGGCTTAAGCCCGCCGGTATCACGGCGAAGACTAATAATAGGGGTTGCCCATTCATAGACAGGTGCCCATTCGCATCCATCGAGTGCTCTGATGCTGATATGAAACTCGTGGAGGTTGAACCAGGCCACTACTCATCATGCATAAAGGCAAGCGTACTCCAGCAGCAGTTGGCTAAGGTGACCACCAGTGAGTAATCCAAGCCAAGGTAGCCCAAGGGGCCCAGCCCCGGTCTGCCCATACCTACAGAGAACCCCCCAGGGCTACGTGTGTGGCATAACCCAGAGGTCAGTGAACCCACTTGGCTGGTACTGTGTGTTCGATTACATGAATTGTCCAATATACATAGGCCACCTATCTAGGATGGCTGGCGTGAAGGGCCCTGAGAGGAAGTACGGTGAGGATGTTGTCATAGCCGCCGAGGATCTGTCGGTTGTGTTTAAGGTTGGGAGTATGTTCAGTAAGAAAGACCTATACGCGGTTGATCACATTAACATAACCGTGAATAGGAGTGAGACACTGGCTGTTGTGGGTGAGTCAGGTAGTGGTAAAACCACCCTGGGTAAGACGCTGGTTGGTTTATACAAGCCGACGACGGGTAGGATATACTTCCACGGCAGGGACGTATCAACGATGACTGATGAGGAGTATAGGGTCTATAGGCTTAAATCCCAGTACATACACCAGGACCCATACTCAAGCCTTAACCCGTATAAGACCGTTTACGACATATTGGCTATCCCGCTGAGGGCTAATAAACTGGTTCACAGTAAGGCTGAGGAGGAGAAGGCTATTTTCGAGACCCTTGAGGGTGTTGGCCTTAACCCAAAGGCTTACATTAACAAGTACCCGTTTGAGCTTAGTGGTGGTGAAAGGCAGAGGGTCTCCATAGCTAGGGCACTGCTTGTTAAACCTGAGTTCGTGGTCGCGGATGAGCCAGTCACCATGCTTGACGCCTCACTTAGGCTTGAGGTCCTAGACCTACTGCTATCGGTCCAAAAGGAGATGAACCTAAGCATCTTATTCATAACCCACGACCTGGGTATGGCATACTACATGGCTGGTGAGAGGGGTAGGGCAGCCGTCATGTACCTGGGTTCAATAATGGAGTTTGGACTCGCCAAGGAGATGCTTGAAAGCCCACTACACCCATACACACAGGCCCTACTCTCCGCAATACCTGAACCCGACCCAGCCAAGTCAAGGAGTAAGAAGGTCATGAAGCTGAGGAGCCTTGACCCACCCAACCCACTCAGGGCACCGCCTGGCTGTAAGTTCAGTGACAGATGCCCCTTCGTCATGGATAGGTGCACTAGGGAGAGGCCCCCGCTTAAGAAGGTTGGTAATACGTGGGTTGCTTGCTGGTTATATTAAAAACATTAGAAATGGGTGTTTTTAATGCACCCTGAGATAGGCAAGGCAGTCTACGGTATAATACTTAGCCTACTGGTCCTACTGGGCATATCATTCATATACCTGACGCCTAATGAAACAAGCTTCTACATAGCGCTTGCAGCCCTAGTCTTCCTCATAATCCTCCTGCTCTGGACTATCAATGATATTAGGAAGCAGGCTGGCCAGGAGGGTTTAAGACCATCCTCAGAGCCCGAATACGCATTCAGGCAGTTAACTTAGGTTTCCTGTGCTGGGTAACGTCAGTTAAACCCCTATGTAGTTGCTTCCCCGACTCACTCATTATGAAGTGGGCGCTCACGGGCTCATCAACACGCTTAATCTTTATGGCCACGGTATTCCACCCATGCCTCATTAATGCATCAATGTAGTTCCTACCATCGCCATCGTAATTGGGCCTAAGTATATACTTCTCCTTAGACTCAAGTAGGGGTTCCCCATTAAACCAAAGCTTAACGTACGGCGCATTGTTAGGTACACCCACGTGGATTATTCTCGTGTCACCTGGGTTGTGAATAAAGCCCACCAGGGCCATTGATTGACCCTTGGATATTAAATCCTCCAGGCCCAGGTCATAGCCATCCCTATAAATGACCCCCCAGTCACCGGCTAGGGCATCATTAATCCACCTTTCCACATCCTCACCGGACTCATCAACCCTGTTTATGAACCAAACCACCGGGGGTAGTATGGTCAGGGTTACGTTTACGGATTCAGGCAAATCAGTAGCCGTGAATTGAATCACTGGGTGCTCCACGGCGCCCAATTCATCCAGGTCAATTAGCCTAACCCTCAACCTAAAGCTAACTTCAAGCTATGTCATCAGAGGAGGAGGGTGCAGGCTTGGTTAGTGAGGATGAGATTAAGCAGGAGATCACACGTGTAATGAGGGCACTGTATGAGAGGGGCCTAGTGTCGGCACTTGGAGGTAATGTAAGTGCAAGGGTCCCTGGGGCCGGCGAGTTTGGATAACACCCAGTGGGGTCTTTAAGGGCAACGTCAACGTTGATGACTTAGTTAAGGTTGACCTGAATGGCGACGTCATTGAGGGTGTCCTTAGGCCATCAACGGAGACACCCTTCCACGCGGCAATATATAGGGTTAGGCCGGACGTGAACGCCGTCATACACGCACACAACCCAGTCACACTGGGCCTAGCTCTAGCTGGCGTTAACTTGAAGCCAATATCCGTAGAGGCAGTCATGACCCTTAGGAGGGTTGAGGTCGTCCCCTTCGCCTTTCCTGGAACAGACCAGTTAGCCAAACTCGTGGCTGATGCTGCACTTAAGGGTGCACGCGCCATAATACTGATGAACCACGGCGTGGTTGGCCTTGGAGCCAATTTACTTGAGGCTGAGACCATAGTGGAGACCCTTGAGGAGGTTGCCACGGCTCAATTCGTAGCCATGGCGCTGGGTAAGGAGCTACCTGTAATACCGGAGAAGGACGTTGAACTGTACATGAAGCTTTACTTCCAGGGTTAGGTGAGTGGTGTAGTTGATCGGTTTGGTTACATGGGTAAGATACTGGAGGTTGACTTAACCAGCAGCAGGGTTAGGGATTTGAAGGAGGAGGACGCCGACATTTTCATAGGCGGCATTGGGTTAGCCACCAAGTTCATCTTCGATGAAATGGATCCCAGGGTTGAGCCATTCAGCCCCGATAATGTGCTAATCTTCATGACTGGGTCGTTAACTGGGACAATGGTGCAGTGCAGTGGGCGTTACGTTGTTGCCGCTAAATCCCCTAACCATGGCTTGGGGTGAGACTCACGCATCAGGCTTCTGGGGTGTTGAATTGAAGAGGGCTGGGTTCGACGGCATCATAATTAAGGGTAAGTCCAGTACCCCAGTCTACCTGTACGTGCATGATGGGTTAAACAGTGAATTACGTGATAAGTTATTCGGTATAACAATAGACTATGGCCATGAGTTGATGTACGCTGTTGAACCGGCCTATACAGTCTACGTGGCTAAGTGGATGGGGGTTCCTGTGGTGGTTACGCATATCAACACAGCTAAGTGGCATAGTAATGATGAAGATAGGGTCGTTGGCACAGGGGATATTTGGCACTTCGTAGACTTCATATACGCACTACTGGACACAGGCTATTCAAGCTGGTTCACGTTGGATCAATTCACGTATAGGCTCAACCCCGTGGATGGGTTAAGGTTATCGAAGGAGTTATTCGCTAACCTGTATAAGAGGGCGCTCATGCTTTACCTATCAAGGGAGGACTTTAAGAACGTTAGGTTGAGTGGCGACCAGGCTAAGGTGCTTGACTACGTTAAGAGGATTATGTACGGCTAATTAACTTTAATAAGCGCTTAAATCTTAAAGGTATACGTGTTCTTCAGGGCGTTCCAGGTGGCTATGGCAAAGTTAAGCGTAGTCCTCGTCTCACCAATGGTTCTAGACCAAACGTCCTTAATCCCAGCTAACCTAAGTATAGGCTTTATCGTGTCACCAGCCACTAAACCAACACCCTTAGGCGCCGGTATTAACTCAACCACTATGCTACCCGCCCTACCCCTAACCACGAACGGTACGCTGTGCGGTTCATCACATGAGCAGTACCATGAGCCGCACCCCCTCCTCACCGGGGTTATGTTCACCTTTGCCTTCCTTATGGCCTTCTCCATGGCTGGGCCTATCTGCCTAGCCTTACCTACCCCAAGGCCCACGTAACCATCCTCATTACCCAGCGCCACGGCCACCTGGAATTGGCTAACTTCACCTGCATCAGTCTGCCTCTGAACTATGTTTATGCTGAGGACCTCATACTTAAGGTTAGTGAGCAGGGCATCCACTATCTCAGGTTCCTGTATCCTGGCGTTAACCGTGAATATGTCGTCGATGGACTTCACCTTACCCTCCTTAACAAGCCTACCAATCTCAGTCCTAGGCTTCCACTCCTCAAGGTTAACGGTGGGTACCTCAGACATTGCCCAATCAACCCAGTTACCCTTTTTAAATCTAGCTCCCCTGGATCGTTAAGCCAAGCTGGGAGTAACTTTTATTTACTTAACCAGGATAGTTAACCGTGGGTGTTGAGGGGCTTGACGTAAAGGAGCTACTTGAGCTTAGGAGGAGGATTAGGGAGAGGATTAGTGAGCTTAGGGATGAGTTGAACATGCTTGAGTCCACTCTTAAGGTCATAGACTCCCTGATAAAAACCGGCTCAATAACCACGGCCGATAGGGTTCAGCCGAGGGAAAGTTCGATAAGCCTAACGACACCCAGTGGCGAGGAGTTGGCTAAGTTAACGTACAACGATGAGGAGGTGATCATAGAGTTCAGTAAGCCAATCAGTGAGCAGCCGCCGTTAAGGAGGTTCTTCATAGAGAAGGTGCTTAATGGGCTTAGGGGTGAGGATGAGGAATTAGTTAACAATGGTGAGCTTGAGGAGTCGATGGCGTTGAATTACGACATTGAGAGGAACAGTGAGGGCTTGATCACTAGGATAGTGATTAGGAATTATAGGGATCAACGCAGGTTAAAGAGGATAATTGAGGCCATTAAGTGGACTATATCTAAGCTTGGGGAGAAGCAGGGTAGCTAGGTTAACCTACCCGTGTAGTACCTGGCCAGGCTCCTAATCCTCCTAACCCACCTCATAACCAGCTCCGACTTATCAACCACCGAGCCGTAGCCATCCATGAAGTCGCTGAAGAGCGCATTGCCAACTTCACCGTAGTTGCTTTCAAGGGACCTAAG
>Ga0208006_100744_pt1 | contig 10605 bp, 10 predicted proteins | sample ECH_Bnyco_MetaG_FD_187131 | JGI IMG/M metagenome (GOLD analysis project Ga0208006, IMG submission 187131) | Hot spring microbial mat communities from Yellowstone National Park, Wyoming, USA - ECH_B nyco_MetaG (SPAdes) (version 2) | ecosystem: Environmental > Aquatic > Thermal springs > Hot...
CATTAAGCCCTCAATCGAGCTGGGGAGGAGCGTCTTTAGCATCACTAAAAGATGTTTTAGAAAAAGAAGTATTTAAACTTTCTATAAGGGGGCTATCCATCCCCGCCCCTAGAAGGGGCGAGGCTTTCCGCCCCCTTAACCCCCATTTTTTGTAAGCACATTCCACCCTCATGGATAGGATCCGGTGGGGAAAGGCGAAACTCGATCGAGCTGAATAGGACCGTGGCTAGCCACTGAGGTTTAACTCACGTTTAGATCAAGGGTTTGACCTCTACAGGGTTTCCTCGCCACCCAATCCAATCCGTAAAAACCAAGGGTTTAAAGGGGAGCTGTTACACGATGTACTTGTGAGCGCTGAGGAGATAAGGAGAGTATTAATGGAGAATCCCTCCATACTGGTGGACGTCCTCGTGGCCAGGCCCGCCATAATTTATGAAGTACTCTCCAAGCTCACTCCTTGGCAGAATCTGGCCACCAAGGACGACATAAAGCAGCTGGTCACCAAGGAAGAGGCCAAGAACTTCGCCACCAAGGACGACATAAGGGCGATAAGGGCCGAGATGGCCACCAAGGACGACATAAAGCAGCTGGTCACCAAGGAAGAGGCCAAGAACTTCGCCACCAAGGACGACATAAAGCAGCTGGTCACCAAGGAAGAGGCCAAGAACTTCGCCACCAAGGACGACATAAAGAGACTGGAAGTGACTTTGAATGCCCTAGGTGCCAGGTGGGGGATCCTCTCCGAGGACTCCTTCAGACAGGGAGTTATGGAGATTCTCAAGGAAACGGGGTGGAAGGTGGACGTTGTTGTCCTCTACGATAAGACAGGCTACGTTTACGACGAACCCTCAGAGGTCGAGGTGGATGTGGTTGTAAGGGATGGGAGGGTGTTCCTAATAGAGATAACGTCCTCACTGAAGAGGGGCGATCTGCCTATAATCAAGAGGAAGAGGGAGTTCTACGAGAGGCAGACGCAGAGGAAGGTAGATCAGGTCCTCGTTGTGACCCCATTCATCCACGACAAGTATCAGGACAGGGTGAAAGCAATGGCGAAGGACATGGGCATAATCATCGTCTACCCCAAGCCTGACCAGGACTGAAACCCAGGCGAGTCGCACGAGTTAGGTGCTTCCCAAACCCTACGCCTCCCGTGTTCATTACCAGATCAGGAAAAGCGTAAAAAGCTCGGTTCTCCATTCCATAATGGAATCCCTTAGAGGTCGCGATCAGTCGGTAATGGAATTGACAGGGAGCTCCCTACTCAAGAGTAGAAGGCGTCCCTGAGCACTGCTCCCATGAAGGTGAGCGCATCCCTCCCTGCCTTGTATGGATTCCCCAGGAAGCCGTGGATTACACCCTTGAACCTGACAACAGTGACCGGAACTCCAGCCTCGGCCAGCTTGGCCCCATATGCCTCCCCCTGATCCCTGAGCGGATCATACTGCGCAGTCAAGATCAGGGCCGGGGGCAAGCGACTCAGGTCCTTGTTCAGGATCGGTGCGAAGAGGGGATTCAGGGCGTCCTGCGGCGACCTCAAGTACTTTTCCGAGTACCAGGCCATTTCCTCAGCTGAGAGCCCGTAGCCCCTGCCGTACTCGACGAAGGAGCGGGAGGTCCAGTCTGGAGCGATCGCTGGGTAGACCAGGACTTGGTGTACCAGGGAGACCTCACCCCTGTCCCTGGCCAGAACCGCTGAGACAGCTGCCAGGTTCCCCCCAGCGCTGTCCCCGGCTACAGCCACTCTACCATTCCCTCCCAAGGAGGAGGAACTCTGATAGACCCACCTGAGCGCATCGTATGCGTCCACCACAGCTGCGGGGAACTTGTGCTCAGGGGCCAGTCTGTAGTCCACCGAGGCCACTATGCACTCACACGACCTGGAGAGGGCCCTACACAGGGGGTCGTAGACTTCCACATCCCCTATTACGAAGCCTCCCCCGTGGAAGTAAACCGTTATTCCCAGATCTGATCGGGGAGAGGGATAATAGAGCCTCACCGGGATCTCGGCCTCCGAACCCTTCACCTTAACGTCCTGGATCCTGTGCACAGGAACCCTTGGGGCAGCCTTGCTCATCTCCCTGAAAATACGCCTGAACTCCTGAGGAGTAAGGGTCTTGAGGTCCAGGTCGGGCCTCAGGGAGAGCATCCTCCTGACTTCAGGATCGAGGGGCATGCGGTCAGATCATGTGGTGAGTATTAAGCCTTAGCCTTGAGTAGTACCGTCCGTCCCTACGCTTACACTTGAATCGTTTTATGCCATTCACGATGGAGTGTAGGGACAAGTCCTCAGCCACTAACCTGACGGCGAGTTATGGAACCTATTAAGGGCGCGGGAGTCACGTCCCCGCTATCCTCTTACCCCCTTGGGGCAGGGCCCACGTCGGATGGGAAAACGTCTTCATTTACTTAAAAATTCATGAAAACATTTCTATTAGCATGAAAAAGGATTCGGTCCTGCGGTTTATGGACAACCAATACTTTCACAGGACATAGGGTTCCACAGGATCCTTGAGGCAGCTTTGCCCCCATCGAGGGACTTCCAGAAGGTCGGGAAGAGATCCTCTAAGGTCTTATGTGTTCGGTTTGCGAGATTCCCCAATTCATCCGTACTAAGTCCTTGGAATGGATTAGCTCAGATTCAGGAAGAGAGATAGGCCCTCACGCAGGACTTCCTCTGAGTGATAGAGGTTGGGGTGGTAGCTCAAGGTAGGGACGAATTCCTGGTGAGTTTAAAAGTGTTGGACAGCAATTTCCCGAAGAAGTTAATGATTCTTCTCCTCAATTTAGGGAAATGCATCGTATGGGCGAAGGCGCACTTCCTTCCCACGGGAACAGTAGTCCCTCCCAGGGCTTCTGCAACCCTTCAGGCAATGCCTAGGCTACTGTTCACATGGTTTGGCCATAACCTACAGTGGGGTCGAATCCCTTGGAGATCCACGAAGAGGAGGTGAGCCAGTTCTGAAACCCTCAACGGTCTCTAACAGGCACCGCAGAGGCCCTCTAACGTGGAGACGATTCAAAGTGTGGAGCGAAACTGTCATACCTTCGAAGTAAGACTCACCGATTGCTGAAGTGGTTTAGCATCTAGGCTGTCTACTTTCTCCACCATCCTCTCCACGTTTACCTCCCATCTACCGCTTTTGGAGAAGTGTTCGTATGGGATAGAGGAAAGTAACGTGTAATCGAATCTAGGTTTCATTGGTGAGAGCGTTACATTAATTTTCGTGCCTGTGGATTTGGAAACCTCTGAAACATATTTCAACAAATCGAGCAGAAAGTGGTTTTGAGCGAAGATCGATGCATAGACAAATTGGTTGTCCATCTCTATCAAGTAATTTAGGGTGGGGATCCTGGCCAATTCCTCTTGCACTTCCTCATCCCTCTCGAAGAGCAGTATGACTCTTGTATCCACATCGAAAAACCAGATATTATATCCACTCACCAACCCCCTTCCTACCACGTGTTCCTGCCAGTGCCGTAGTGCTACCCTGTATGGGATCCCCAGCGTGTTGGCCACCTGCTTCAGGTTGAGCCTAGGCTCCTCCTGCCTCTTCCCTATTAGGTTCACGTCAAACCAGTCCGGTTTAAACCCGTCCCACAGTGGAGGTAAGGAGAACGGTTCCTTAGGTTTCTCAAGTAACTCGAAGCGAAGCAGTTTTGAGTTGAAGTCCAAGGACGAGAAGTCCTGAGGATAGAAGGTCCTCTTGGCGACTGCGTGGAAATCATAGTCGTATATCCACCCCTTCTCCCTCATCCTCTCCAAGACCTTGATGAAGTTTAGGTCCCCCTTGGGCCATTGGAGGAAGATCAGGAGTCTCTCTGAGTCAAGGACGTCCCTATAGATCGAGTAGGCGAAACTACCCAGAACATTATAGATCCTCATCAGACTTAGAGAGGGTTTAGAAAGGGCGAAGACACAGTGCATTGAGAGACCTAGAGCTTCGTGAGACTCCAATGGGAAGAGCTCCAAGCCATGGAATTTCCTAAGTCTCTCCACTGAATCTGGAGCCCCTCTTTCCCCGGTTATGGTCCCTAATATTTTAGGGTTGAGGTCACCAAAACGCTGCAGTAAGTGAAGAACGTGCTGGTATCGTAAGATCTCCATTGACTGCAAAGCAATTAACCACTTAACATTAAGAAATGAGGGGAGATATATAAAGAATACTATACCGTGAAAACTCTTTCTCTTCCTTTCTGCTGTTAAGTTCCCCCTACTCCTCCACCGTTGACCGGTCCAGCGTGGGGGATCAGGACGTGTCCTAATCCAAGGGCTGCTAAGGCAGCTCCTGCTGCAAAAATGCTTAACCTCACGATCCAATATGTTTCTACCGGGTTTATTCTCATTTTCATCAACCATGAATTAGTATTCCATTTCAACTATTTTTCCCCTACGAGGCCTTGAAAACTTTTGAATCACCACGGTTTTCTAGTCCCATATGGATTGAAGATTTTCAATCCTATAGGAGATAACTTTAATTGTTTTGATAGAGCCGCTCATTATAGTATGTGTATTACGGTAATACTCAATATAAATCAGGCCGTTCCACTCATTGGAGCGAATTCCTCGCTAGAATTTCTCCACCCCTTCCTTATTCAACTTTAGTTCGGATTCAATAGTCTCCCTCATCCTCCACTACACCCTTTCCTCCAACTCCTAGGCTTCCGTTTGTCCCTACACTTTCATTTCACTCATTTTATGATCAATCATGATCGAGTGTAGGGACTTAGCCCTCAACCACCTACAAACGGTAGATGGGTCATGGGACTCCTTTGAGCCCAACGGCACAGGGCTCACATCTCCGTAATCACTCCCACCCTTTTGGGCATAGCCCACATCGGCGTGAGAGATCATCCTTTATCAACAAAAGTTTGTTGCAATCAGATATAAAAAGATTTCTATCAACGTGAAAAAGGATTCAGCCCCTCAGGGCTCTCCACAGCTTTGCCCTGGGAAGAGGGCAATTTCGATTCAACTGTAAGGGAGGGGCGATCCACCTCACCATCTCAGCAATTCTGGCCCTCCTAGATCGCCCGAGCTCAAGTGCGTATGGGATCGGGTGGGAAGGCCGCCCTTTGGACAGCGAGGAGACGAGCTCCCGACCCAGGAGCCCAAATCCGATCCGCCCTTCCAATAGGAACTGAACTCCCTAAAGCTCTTGTTCAGCGTCGGTGGAGGAGATCAGCCCCTCACCGACTACCCATCGAGTTGGAGGAGGAAATCGCTCCCCAGGTTCACCAGGACACTGAAGGATCCCTTAAACAAATCTACAGAAAAAAGAGGACTCACTTGGCGGGGGCCTTGGACTTCCTGGCCTCCCAGATCTCGAGCCCCCCTCCTAGGACTCCCAGGAGGGAAACAAAGGAAGGCGCTAGTGTTCCCACTAATCCTCCGCCTATCATGAACCAGGGCTTGCCCCTGTAGACCCCGTAGAGGTTGACGAGCCCCCCTATTAAGCCTATTACCCCTAGGGGGATCAGGATCGCTCCTCCCAGGAGCCTCAGCCCCGTTAGGTGGGTGAGGAGGGGCTCTCGGGTGGTCGCACTTAGTATCCCTGCTACTACCGCTACCACTCCCCCTATTCCTGAAAGGATCCTTCCTATCATGAGGACCACCCAATATTAAACCTTCCATGGTAGAATAAAAATTTTACTCTAAATCGAGTAAAGACTATATTGTAAGAGTATAGAGTGTTTTAGTAATTAATCCAGGACTTTGCTCGATTAAAGTCCCTTCCTCCGAGGAGACCTCCTATCACTCCATGGACCCACAGCCCCGCGGATCAGAAACAGTTTTAACCCTTGAGCTAACTGTGGTTTCATGGTGAAGCTGGTTGCGACCTTGGGGACTTCTCCTGGAGGGGTCCTGGAGACATACGTGAACCTCAGGTCCGGGAATTACGCCTCTGTGGACTCGGAGTATCACCCCGCTGTAAACGTGGATGAGGTCTGGGTGATCAGGACCTCCGATCCACAGGTGGAGAAGGCGTGGAGGGCGTTGAAGGCGGTCTTCATCTGTTGCTCAGACCTCCCCTCCCAGTTGGCGGACATGCCCCTGAAAATGAGGGACCTGGAGACCCCTGAGGACTACAGGGTCTTCAGGCAGGAGGTGAGGAGCAAGCTGAGCGTGGGGGACTATGTGGACTTCACCGGGGGGAGGAAGGCCATGGGCGTGGCAGCCGCTGTGGCAGCCCTCGATGCCAAGGCCCACCTGGTCACCACCACTATCCCTCAACAGGAGTATCAAAGGATCAGTGACGTCCTGAACTCCCCTGAGCTGAGTGGGGTCCTGTCCAAGGACTTGAGGTCCAGGGAGGAGTGCTCCCAGTTCAGGGCGCTCATCTGCTCCTTGATCTCCAAGGAGGCCAGGACGGTACTGGTGCTCTGAGGACTGAAGGATCACGATCCGTAGTCCAGGTCCTCCCCAACCTCCCTATGCCATCCCGTTCGCCTCTACGCTTTCACTCCTCAATAGCAAACGAAGGGGATCCAGCCCTGGGCTACCCGCGGTAGGGCATGGGACAGGGTTCTCCCTGCAGGATCGTCCCTTCAAGCAGAACCAAATCGTGTGTTACCTCCCTATTCCCAAACCAATCAGGCGCTGTTAACCCAGGAAAGATACTCGTCGAATTCGCTTTCTTCCCTTCGAAGGGGGTCCAACCCTTCTCCTTTCTCCGCTCCCAGATCTGGGACTGGAGGCCTATGGGACTATGATTCCACAACTACTCAAATACTGGGGACCTCAGGTGGAGCTCTCCCTGGTCTTCCCTCCGCAGTGATTCAGGAAAGGACACTCTGCATCGCAGAACTTGGGGAGACCAGGATCGCTCCCAGACTCCAGTACCTGCAGTCTCCTGTCCCTCTCCTGCAGGAACTCGGTCCTGATCCCGTCGCCCAGGACCTTGAGCTCACACCTATCGTAGACCCTCTCCTCCACCAAGTCGAGCCTCACGTGACACAGGAGTCCTAGGTCCACAGGGCCTCGTATCGACTCTCATAGGCCAGGGCGTACCCAGCCAGAGACCTCTCCTGTCCCCTCCTCCAGGTCCCCGTCTTCATCACCACCAGGATCGGGACCTGGGGGATCAGGGCGTCTATCCTCCCATTGGCACTGAGCCCCACGAGGGTTCCGTCCACGGGGTACCACCAGGAAATGCACCACAATGGAGGCCAGGGACTCCTGCCTCAGGTAGGGGGATTTGGACCTGGTCCTGTCCAGGGAGAAGACGCTGGTTGCCCTGTCCCAGATCACCTTGACCACCTTGAGGAAGTCCTGGGAGCCATGGAGATCGCCGATCCTCCTCTCCGGGCTGTAGAACTCCCCGGTCATGAGGGACCTCAGGGAACTGCCCTCGTTGGCCTCCCCGCAGTAATGAACTTCCTCACCGCCTCAACTGTCTCTGCATAGGTGGAGTGGATCAGGGATCCCCTGAGGGCTTCAGCTGAGGTGGTTTCCTTCATCCACTTCACGTATTTGAGGTAAGCGATCCTCCCTGAGGCGCAGAGGAGCCCAGAGGCCTCCCCAACGGGGAAGGTCCTGGGGGAGGGAGGCAGGATGGGCGGATCGCTCCACCTCTAACCCCTCAATTCCTCACTTACCTGTCTGGGGGTGAGGCGGGCCCTCTTGGCCAAAAGGGTCACGTCCTCGAGGCTGAAGGACGTGTCCTGAGAGCCTCCAGTTGGGAGGTAAAAACGTTGCCCTACCTGGGTTCTCCCAATTCGGTGATGGGGCTCACGATCCCGTGAACCCAGGCCCCCCTCAGTTCCTCTTCCTTCCCCCCTCAGGTCCCCGGCTTTTCACCCTCCACTGGCTCAAGAAAACCCCCATCATGGCAGTGGCCGATCCCAGGACCTCCAGAGTGGTGGGCCTCACCCCCAGGATGAGGAAGGTGAATAGGTATGCCGAGGCAGGGACTAGGAGTGAGAGGGAACTGGCCCTCAGCACCCCCAGCTCCCCGATGGCCGAGAACCAGAGGAGGAACCCCAGGGCCTGTGCCATGATCGCTACGCCCAGCGCAGCTGCTATGGGAACTGGGGAGAACCTGAAACCCCTATCTAAGGCCAAGGTGGGGGAGACGAGTAGGGCAGAGAGGAGGGACATGAATGCATTCAACCTCAGCTTGTGCTCCCCTGTTAAGTTCCTCCTGAAGTAAATGGTCCCCACAGCCCACACGAGGCCCGCCAGGAGGCCCAGACCCGATCCCAGGTCGAAGTTGAGTGACCCAACGGAGATCAGCACCCCAGTGAAGGCCAGGACTACCCCCAGGGCCTGGAGCGGGTGAATCCCCTGTCTCAGGAAGGTCGCACTCAGGACGAGCACGAAGACGGGTTGCGTGTAAGCTAGGACCGCTGAGAGGGCTGGATTGGAGGTGAACATGACGCTCAGGTTGAGCAGGACCACGAAGGCTGCCACGTTGAGGACGCCGTTGATGGCCTGCTTCACCCCGTAGGAGAGGCCCCTGGCCCACCCCAGGAGGATGACCCCTCCCAGGGAGAACCTGAGGAAGGCCAGGGTGAAGGGAGACATGGCCTGCAAGGCCGTCTTGGTTAAGGGGTAGGAGAGGCCCCAGAAGGTTATTACCAACGCCATGTAGAGGTAGCCACGGTCCACCTGAGATTCAGTGAGGGGAGCGAATATAAAGCCTCCTCTGTCACGAGTTGTACTTCCACTACCAGGTTTGGGGTTCTGGCTTCATAGGATTTCACGAATTTGCGTCCGATCCTCAGTCCTTGGGCTCCACCGAAGTCGCGGGAAAACCCGTTCATCCTCCTTAGCGGGGAGACCCCAACCTACGCGGTACTTCACGGACGTGGGGGAAACAGCACCCTTAGCCTGACACCTCTTCTGTCGGTCTCGGTGCGGGGCTCATCGAGAACTTAGTCGGTATTAAGTTTCATATCTTAATTGAAACTGTTATAACTATATCGTAGAAAGCGAAGAGCCCTTCAATTAAACATTTCATGGGGGTGAGTAAGTTACTGTGGAAGTTCCGAGGGAAGTCATTAAGGTTTCCGAAGAGGAAGGGGTAGACGTAGCGGATTTGATTGTTCAATGCTTCCAAGAAGGATCCTAAGGAGGGAGTGAACTGCTCCGCCCTCCTGATGGGGTTCCCCGCTTCAAGGCCCCACCTCGCCCCCGGAGGGATCCACGGGCTCAACCGTCCAGCCCAGACGGACACCCGTGCGGGCAGAGGCTTACCTCACGGACTCTCGCTTAGGCGCTGCGACGCTCACCCGTCCGTGAGTATCATCGGAATATATCTGAGGGATGACGTGTAAATTTGGGGCATCCCCACCCTCACGGGCCTCCACCCCCAAACCCCCGATAAGATAATTCCACCTTAAGAAACTGTTGACCACTGCTCAGGGTAGAAGCGTAGAGGGGAGGAAGTGGGCCAGGATCAGGCCAGATACGTAGCTCCCGGACAGCGCCAAAAGCCCTGTACCCACTTGCTCCATTGCCCCCCTGGCCTTACTAAGACCTGTATACCTAGTCCCCAGGGAACCGAAGAGGGCCAGGGTGATCAGCACCAGGGCCACTGAGGCTAAGGTGGCATACCTGAACCCAAGGGCTGGAAGGGCCCAGCTGATCCCGAAGGGGATCACAGGCAATATGCCCCCCAGGATGAGGTAGAGTGCCATTACGATCCCCAGCTTCACGGGTGACTGAAACTCCTCCGGGAAGACCCTGAGTTCGTTCATGAGCATCTCCTGCAGTACCACGTCCTTATTCCCCATGAGGAAGTCCGCTATTCTCTCGGCTGCCTCCCTCCTGAACCCCTTCCTCAAGTAGAACTGCACCAGCTCCTCCCTCTCCATCTCCGGGAAGTGGTCGATCTGGTACCTCTCCTTCCCTATCTCGGCCTGGATCACCTGCATCCTAACCCTGGTGGAGATGTATTCCCCCACTCCCATGGAGAAGGCCTGGGCTATGGTGGCTATGAGTCCAGCGACCAGGACCGCTAGGGACTGGTGGGAGAATCCAGCTGCGCCCAGCACTATTGCCCCGACCCCTATCAGGCCGTCCTGGATGCCGAATACCTTGGTCCTGAAAAGGTCGGCCTCATTGATCCTGTGGGTTAGCTCCTCTCCCTTCTCCCGCTTCTCCATAACTGGATCTCGTAGTATTACGTTCAAATACTTTTCTAGTAATACGATAAATCGTAAAGGCCTTAAGTGAGCCACAGACCTTCACTGTGTTCACCCGTGGCGTAACTTCACCTCACTTTACTCACTTTCAATCCCGCCAAGACCTCTCGTGATTTTATACAGAGGGTCGACCTCAACCCTTGTGGATAGTCGAGGGTAAGGCGTTACCCTCCCATCCGCCTCATCACGCCCTCGTGGGCGGAGCCCTTCATCGGTTGGGAGGAAATAGTCCTGTCAGTCTTGAACACTGGAAGTGCTCCTCGCTCCATGATAGGCCCTGCCTACGGGGGATGGGAGGGCAACGCTTTCCCTCGACCGAGGATTTGGGGGTCGGGGTTTGGGCTTCATAGGATTTCATAATATTTAATATCAATCCTCAGCCCTTGGGCTTCACCAGGGTCACGGGGCATTGCCCCACTCATCCTCCTCCGCCCCCTTAGCGGGGTAACCCCAACCCAC
>Ga0208006_100749_pt1 | contig 10574 bp, 8 predicted proteins | sample ECH_Bnyco_MetaG_FD_187131 | JGI IMG/M metagenome (GOLD analysis project Ga0208006, IMG submission 187131) | Hot spring microbial mat communities from Yellowstone National Park, Wyoming, USA - ECH_B nyco_MetaG (SPAdes) (version 2) | ecosystem: Environmental > Aquatic > Thermal springs > Hot...
AAAGCGGAGGTACTCCGTGAAGCTGAATGGGAAAAGCACGAAGTCCAGGTGCCTCCCCGTCAGGCGGGTGGCTAGCTCCCTTGACATCAGCGTCGCGTTGCTACCCGTTATAATTATTCTGTGGTTTGGCACAAGCCTTGAGATGAACTTCTCCCACCCGTATACGTTCTGAATTTCATCAAAGAGGAAGGTCTCCGTGTTGCCCTTAAGGGAATAAATCGCTTCAAGCACCTTGTTCATCTCGTTTGCGTTGAGGTCGGATAGCCTTTCATCATCGAAGTTGGTGTACCCAAAGTTTTCTCCCTTAAGAATTGAAAACGAGAAAACGGATTTACCCGTTCTCCTGAGGCCGGTGATTATCAGCGCGATGTTAGGTTTGAGGTAACCCGTAACCACGCTTTGATTCTCCCGTTCTATTATGTTTTCCCTTTCGAATTTTTCAATCATTTCGGCTTCCTGCTCTGCGATGACCGATTTTATGGCTTCAGTGCTCACCACAATAAGTGATGGTGAACACAGCCATATAAAGCTTCCATTACCAGTGTAAACTTTTTATTAAAAGCTTCCATTATCAGTGTAAAGATTTGCGTTTAGTGGATAATTATTGGCCACGACCATGAGTTTTGATTTGGCCAGCTCATCAATAAGCCACAATGGTTTCGGGAGTTTTTGTCGCTGAAATTGCACACCAAAACAACTACTACGCAAGTGGAACTGCATGGATCATGTAGATAAGATTTCATGCGAATCACCTCCTTATACCAGTACACGAACAGTTCCAAGAAGTCTACAAGCGGTGTGAAGGGTGTTTTCCTGGGATGTTGTTGTAAAAAACCCTTGTTCCTTGAGGTAACCAAAAAAGGCGCTCGACCAAACTCCTTAACCTGTTTGGTGAACGTGGTTTCTAAAACTAGCCCTTGTGACCGCCTCACATTACCACGATTCCCTATCCGTGAGGATCACAGGGTTACCCAGGCGTCTCTTTCTCAGCCTGTGCAGAAACCTGAGCGCGTTCTGGGTTGTTCTTGTTAGCGAAACACCGAACGAGATGGGTTTTCTTGTGCAGGTGTCAACCAGAACCCAAACATACAGCGGTCGTCCACGACACTTTGCAACTGTCTCGTCCACCGCGATAACCGAGTACTCACGTGACTTCGGGTTGAAACTAGTTTTGCCTTAACTGAGCCCACACTTCGATGCTCGACTTCGAGACGTATTCGGTAGACGCAAGAATACAGAGTTTCCAAGCGTTGCACTCCTAGGTTGCGCAGCGGGTTGCTGGGAGGTTCTACCAGGCACGGGAGCGCTTCTTCGACAGCCTTGCGAACAAGCCCAGGGTGAAGAAGCCTCACCGCTACCTTTCTTTAGTGTACCCTCAGGGTGGTTGGAGGCTTTCTGATACAAGAGAAGTAGGACAAGGTAAAAACAAAAAGAAGAAGGTAGACTCTACTTGAGTAAAATCGGCTTCTTCACACTGGTGATACACAGGGAGCTCCTCTTAGAGGGGGTGTCCTAGGTTTGCGTTAAAGTGCACTCCTCCGGTCGGATATACGTGGTCTTCGTAGTGGTGGAGGAGGCTGAAACACTGGGGTAATCATCGGGGGAGCCCAAGAACGCTGTGGGTGTTGACTTAGGGATAACGAGGCTTGCCACTCTCTCCGACGGTCGCTCCTTAGAAAACCCAAAACCGCTTGAGCGCTCGCTTGAGAAAATTAGCATAATACACAAAACGCTTTCGAGGAAGAAGTTTCTTTCCAAAAACTGGCTTAAAACTAAGAGGAGGCTGGCGAAGGAGTACGAACACTTAAAGGATTTCAGGCGTGACTTGTTCTTTAAACTCGGGGTTCTACTCGCAGGGGAGTATGATGTGTTAGTGTTAGAGGATTTGGACACCCAGGGTTTAATCGGGAAGGGTGTAACTGGGGCGAGGAGGCTTCGACTCTACGATGCCGCTTTCTCCGAGTTAAGAGGGTGTTTGAAGTGGGAGTTTGTTAAACAAGGGAAAACTGTGCTCGCTGTATCCGCCTACAACACATCCCGTGAATGCTTCCTCTGCGGAGGAATCAACTAGGATTTAACCTTGGAAGACCGGGTGTTTCACTGCCCCCACTGCGGTTTTACTATTGACCGCGACCTCAACGCTTCTTTGGTTCTCCTAAAGCGCGCAGGGTGGGTGCCACCCATGGTAGCCTGCGAAGCTTCGCCCACTACCTCCTCTACCCTCCTTAGGGTTGGTGAGGCAAGGTGGGGCGATGATTCAGGAAGCTCCGCCCCTTAGGGAGGGGTAGCTCACCTGTTTGCCAGTGAGAGGTGTGGCTAGGGTGGTTTACTGGCCGGTGGGTTTTGCAATGGTTGCTGAGGTGGGTTTACGATCCGAATGAATGACCTACCGTTGGAGTTTTCAACTATTTTGTGCGCTGTGGTCAGCTGGAAGGTTATTCTCGTTGCGTGGTAGACTGAAAGGACAAGGTCTTGCAGTCTTTGGTCACTTTCTAGGTCTACTATTTTCAACCCTAGTTCTCTTAGTTTTTCCCTTGTGATAGGGGTTGCGTGCGATTTGAGCTTTTTGTGGTCACCCAGATACCTCACTATGTTTTCCGCTTTCTCTCGCGCATCCGCGTAATCTTTTAACATATATTTAACCAGCCATTCTTTTCCAAGCTCTTTTGTTAAATCAATCGCGTTTCTCGCTTCTTCTAGTATACCTGGTGGATACTGCTGTATCTTGGGCGCCCAAACTAGCAGGTTTCTTTGATCGCTTTTGACTTCTTCCTTAGCCCTCTCAAACTCTTCTATTAGTGACTGAGCCGATATCGACACTTGTCCAATGGGGGGTATTGGTAGTATGAATTGTGGGTCTATTGGTCCTAGATTTGAGTGTCTACCCATGATTAGTGTATCCGATGAGAGTGCTAAGAGAGTGGCCGCGGACATAGCGGCATCTGGTACTATAACTGTTATCTTGTCGAATTTTTCTCGTAAATATTCAACTATCGCCTTCACCGCTTCTATTTGACCACCTGGGCTGTGCAGAATCAGAGCCAGTTGTTTTTCGTTTACCCCGTGAATGGCTTCCATAAAGGCCTGTTTATCAGCCCATACTAACTGGATGTCAGCCTGGCTCATGACGGGTGTATCCATCCACCTTGTTGCATAAAGTATTACAGGTGATTTCATGTGGTTCGAAAGCTCTCTCAAATACTTTCTCCTAGTTTGATCCAACACTAGTGGATTTTGTTTTGCTTGACTCTGGATTTCGTTAAGGATTTCAGACCACGTGGGCAAAAATCCACACCGAAAGCTATGGAGTGGGAACAGAGGTGGTTGAAGGGATTATGATTATGCCATTCGAGGAAACGTCGTAAAGCTCGTTAACCTGCTCCATATACTTGTTGTACTCTTCTAAGAGTTCTAACAGCTCTTTGACACTCACCGAATTCCTTCCGCCCAACTCATTTAAGTAGCTTTGCTTTTCGCTCATAACGAGTTGCATATATAGACGTACGCCGCCTAATTATAAGTGTTCTGAGAGTAAAGCGCGGGGTTTTCGGTTTCGACTTTTAGCTGAAGATCTCCTTTTGTGTGTGCACTTGGTAGCCCTCTTCTTTGAGCCGTTCGATGTGTTCTACGCTTTTTGCCATGAGCCCTTACACCTTGTGTTTCGCTCTTATACAGTTTCCAAAACCTCGCCCCTTCTAGGGGCGGGGATTCAAAAAGAATAAATATGGGTGCGGGGAACTGTGCGGCGTGGATGCAAGGGCGTACAAATACAGGGCGTACTCCTCGAAAACCACTGCGCGGGTGTTGAAAACCCAGCTCGAAGTTGCGTGTAAGCTGTACAACGCGCTCTTACACGCTGAGCAAGAAGAGTATGAAAGGAACAAGCACACTATGAGCAACCGAGTTGAGACAACTCGCCTTAGACCTGAGGAAGAAGAACAAAGAGTTCCAAGCTCTACATTCGCAGGTTACCCAACAAGTTGCTGGGAGGTTCTACCAGGCACGGGAGCGCTTCTTCGACAGCCTTGCGAACAAGCCCAGGGTGAAGAAGCCTCACCGCTACCTTTCCTTGGTGTACCCTCAGGGTGGTTGGAGGCTTTCTAATTGGAGGGAGGTTGGGCTAGGTAAAAACAAAAAGAAGAAGGCTAGACTCTACTTGAGTAAAATCGGCTTCTTCTCTTTGATGATACACAGGGAGCTTCCTTTGTAGCGAGTGTCCTAGGTTTGCGTTAAAGTGCACCCCTCCGGTCGGATGTACGTGGTCTTCGTAGTGGTGGAGGAGGCTGAAACACTGGGGGAGGGGGAGCTTGGGCACCCGAGGCTTGTGGTGATGCTCTCTAGGTGAAGCGATTAGAAAAGGTGTGCCCAAAGTCGTGGGGCGCCACCCGTACGAAGTTTGGTCACTCGCGAAAGCGTCTGAGCAGATTGGACAAATTCCTAGACCATGCGTCGCCCGTTATCTGGACTTTTTAAAGGGTGCTGGGCGTAGCCTGTGCTTGTATCTAGCCTTATGCCCTAAGCTACTAGTGATGTGCCCACATGTCTGAATCCGTGTGGGTGGATTTGTTTGTGTGTTTTTGTGCTGTGTTGAATAATTATTTATAGCGCGGCTGTCAATTCCTTGCTTATGAACCCAAAAGAAAAAGACAGCCGCAATAATAATAACAAAAGATGGGGTAATAGGTTTATCGACAAAAGGAACTGGAAAAGTTACAATGAAGAGCTTGTAGTTAGGGGTGAGTTTTTGCTGCCGATAGATATGTTTGATAACTGGTATGAAGAATTGGATAAGATGAATGAGGGCAAGAAGGGTAGGCCGTATGAATTCCCTGAATCTTTCATTAAAATCCAGGCTGTATGGCACCTGCAGTGGGTTGATTACAGGGGACTTGAGGGGATAGCAAGCTCACTGGAAAAGTTATGCTTGATACCCTACCATGATGATTACACAACAATATGGCACAGAGTACATGACATGAGGCCTGAAATAAAGCCACCAACCTACGATGAAGTTGAAGCTGGCTCAGACGCAACTGGGTTTAAGTCTGGTCACGCTGGCGAGTACACGACTTATGTGTATGGAAATTTAAGGAGAAAGTACGTTAAGGTAATAATAACTGCGGATGTGAGGACTAAGAAGCTGATCGCTGTTGACGTAAAGATCGGCGAAGTATCTGAGCCAAAGGTAGCTGCAAAGCACATAAAGCTGTTAAAAGAGAAGGGGATAAAGCTGAAGAAGTTCTACGGTGATGGTGCATATGACACGAACGAAATATTCAATGTAATTGGCGATGCAGAATCAGCTATAAAGATAAGGAAGAACGCTACAACTTATCGTTGTAGGGGAAGCATGAGGAGGAGACAGGAGGTTAGGGAGTACATGAAGCTTGGGTACAAGACATGGGCAAAGAGGGTTAAGTATGGTCTTAGGTGGGCTATCGAAGGGATATTCTCATCTATAAAGAGGAAGTTTGGAGAAGACCTTAGGGCGAGAAGTGTAATTGGTTTGCTAGCGGAAGCTATGCAGAAAGTTTGGGCATATGATGTAATGGTCAGCTATGCTAAGAACGCAATGCTAATGGCATGATCAATTAAAGCCTATTGGTTAAGATAAAAAAGAATTATTCAACACAGCAGTGTTTTTGGATTGGTTTAAATACTACTTGGTTTAAAGTTTTATTATGCCTGAGAAGGTTACGTCGATAAAGGTTGACTCGGAGCTTTGGAGGGCGGCGAAGCTTCTTGCGGTGCGTAGGGGGGTCACCTTGAAGGCTATGATTGAATCCCTGCTTATGGCGGAGGTCGAATCGGACTTGTCTGATGGAGATGAGTTACATGTCTCTGAGAAGGAGTTGAAGGAGTTGTTAGAGAGAAGGAAGAGGGGGGAGCCACCCTTCATGATCCTTTCCGAGAAGAGCGCCGTGGAATTAGTAAGGGAGGGGAGAGGGGAGTAGTGGTCACTGAGTGGTGGTGGGAAGCTAGGGTGTGTCCAACACGGTGACGCGGAGGCTTTATGTGGATACGAGTGTGATTGTTGCAAGATATAAGCCGCGTGACGGACTGTACAACTCCGCAGAGAGCCTCTTCAACCAGGATGGAATCCACTTTTTTGTTTCGCCGCTCACGTTGGTAGAGCTGTACGCTGTTCTCTCTAGGGTCCGAGACCAGATTCACACACCCGTCTCGCCTTTCCCTTCAATGAACACTCTTGTAGCTTTAATCATACAAGAATGTAAACTGCGTGTGATCACCGGGACCAATCCGGGGGTAAAGGCGCTTGGGGCATAAGGCTTAGGGTATCACCAGAATACTTCCTTTCGATGAGGCTCGCCCAACAACTTCAGCTGAGAGCGCTCGACTTAATTCACCTCGCCTATGCCTCGCTTGCGAGGGCTGGGTACGGTGTGAGCGGATTCGTGACGGGGGATAAGGAGATACTTAGCAAATCAAGTTTAATTCGTAAGACCTTAAAGCTTGAAGCGTTACACCCGGGTCAGGTGACGCATACACAGTGAGCGCACCGTTAGTTTTGAGGTCCAGAAATCGTTCAACGGTATAGGTTCCACGCTTGGATTCCGTTTTTATGAGTTTTGAGCTTTAGCTGATAGCTGGGGTGGGCGAAGAGCTTTTCAAGTCGAGGAATTAGTTCAAGCGGTTTATTGCTGAAAAATGTAATTAACAGTCAAGGACTTAGCACCGCAACATTTCTGCATCTCGCGAAAGCTCTTGGTGTGAACATTCAAAGCGTGTATTGCTTTTTTGGTATTTGATACCTGTTTCTTTTAGGAAACACTTTTATGGTTCCATGTGTTTCCTTTGTGTTATGGAGAACCTTTTTAGACAGGTTGTGTCTGAGTGGCTTGTCTCTAATCCTCCTAGATTGGTGCGAAGAGATGAGCGCTACTATTTGGGTGAAAGCGCGTATGCGGTCATAGGACCGCGCAGGGCTGGTAAAACCTTCTTTATGTTTCAAATAGCTTCGGACTTGCTGGACGCTGGCTGGGATAGGCGTAGCGTTCTTTACATAAACTTTGAAGATGTGAGGTTTAGCGCGCTCAAACCAGAGCACTTCGGCGGGTTTCTCAAAGTGATACACGAGTATGGGAGGGAAAGGGATGGAAAAATCGTTTTGCTTTTAGATGAGGTTCAAAACATTCCGAGTTGGGGGAAATGGGTTCGCTCACTGCTAGACAGGAGAAAATATCATGTTGTGTTGTCAGGCTCTTCTTCAAAGGTGGGTGTGCGAGAAATACCCACGGAGCTTAGAGGTAGGTATCTCGATAAACTTTTGCTGCCTTTTTCGTTTAAAGAGTTTTTGAAGTTTAAGGGTTTAAATCCGCGGTACTATGAGGCGCCAGAAGTGGGGGGGCAGGTGCTTTCAGCCTTGCGGGAGTATATGCAAAGTGGTGGATTTCCTGAAGTGGTGCTCAACCCCGAAAGGGCGAGCGCGCTTATAGACTCCTACAGGCAGACGGTGGTGTACCGCGACGTGATTGAAAGGCACAAAATAAGGGATGCCGCGTCTCTTGAACTATTCATGGATCTACTCGGTGAGAATTTCGGAAAACAATTTTCGATCACGAAGATTACGAACTACTTTGGAAGCTTGGGCTTAAAGAAAAGTAAGAAAACCATCGCGAACTATTTGAAGGCACTCGAAGACGCTTTCTATGTGATTAGCGTCAAGAGGTTTGGTTACAACAAAAGGGAAGTGTTACAGCAACCTAGCAAGGTTTACCCTATAGATGTGGGCTATTTTGTGCGAGACGAGATCGGTCAAAAGATGGAGGCTTTGGTTGCGGTAACTCTCTTTAAGTGTGCAAGAGAACACAATCTTGAAATACACTATTTAAACACTGAGGAAGGTGAGGTGGATTTTGTGGTTTCTGAAAAAACCCGAGTGAAAGAGTTGCTTCAGGTGACGTATACTTCCTCTATGAGTGACATACAAAAAAGGGAAATCAAAAGCGTTGTAGACGCGAGTTTGCTGCTAAAGCCAGGTAAAGTCACAATCGTGACTTGGGACTTGGAGGACGAAGTTAAAAACAATGTCAAAATACGTTTTGTGCCGTTGTGGAAGTGGTTGCTCGGTCAATCGGAAAGCAGATAATATCGAGTTGGCAATAAGTTATGGAAATAAGTAGAACCGTAATCGGAAAGCAAACAAATCGGTTGTTGTTGGCAGAACAAAACTTAATACCGTGTTATTAGATTCACACAGAGTTTGAAGGACTATCACATCTGACAACGTGGTTCGAGCTTTGAAAACCATGTTGATCAGACACTTGAAGTCCTTTTGATTCTTGGTTACTACGTGAAACAAAGGATTTCTATAACATTCAACAAAATCTTTGAACTCCTCCTATTCTTTGTGGCGCGGTACGATGTGGGTGGCAAGTATGAACGCTTATCTGGACATCGTTGCACGAACATTTTAAGTCGGTCCGTTAAGCTTGAGTGTTAAAAAAGAATGTGACCTTTTGCTTTTGGAAGATTTGGATAAAATCCAAAATGGCGAGACAAAGAGCGAGCTGAGGCTCTACGACTGCTCGTCCTCCGAGCTGAGAGAGGTGTTGTAGTGGAGGTTCGAGAAGAGTGGGAAAGGTGTGCTCGCCGTCCCAGCGTATAACGCCGTTGTCGGCAGTTTCAGATTATAAGGGTTTATATCGGTTTATGAAATATATCTGTGTGTGAGCGGGTGTGCGCTCATAAAGGGTCACAGGGTGTTCAGTGTGCTGAGAAGCTATTCGCTCAAGCATGAATGCGGGGATGAGCTCTTACCACTGCTTCTAGCGCACAGGGACGTGGTCAACCGAATACTCGAAGAGCTCTGGAGCCATATAGAGTGGAAAAAAAGGAAGCTACCAGGAAAGAAGCAGTGGAGGCTCCTACCCAAGTACAAGGTGGACATCCACAGCAAGGAGTATAAGAAGAAGCTCAGGGAAAGCCTCCTCGTGGACTGGCCCTACGCGGCGCACTGGGTGGACTCCGCGATAAAGACCGCCTACTCAATACTCAAGTCTTGGAGGAAAAACTATGTTAAAGGAGAAAGAAAGAGGAGGAGGCCCACCGCGAAAAGGCTATTTGTAAGAGCCAAGCAAACACTCATAAAGCTTGAAGGTGAAAGGCTCAGGGTAACCATTAAACCAGATGAGTACGTGCACATAGACCTCTCGAAGAGATACTTTCCTCTACCCCAGGAGGTGTCCTCAGCGGGTCTGGGTGAACCCATAATCACACCCGAAAAGGTGCACCTACCAGTGCACTACGGGGATGACGCTCAAAACAGCAACCCCAGTGTGGCGTGGGACTTCAATCTTCTTTCCCTGGACGGCTACTCACCTGAAACAGGGTGGATAAGGATAGACACTTCGAAGCTCGCATCGGTGCACACCTCATCCTTCGAGAAGAGGCGTAGTGTGCAGAGGAAGGCTTCACATTCGAAAAAAGCAAAAAGAGTTCTTTCAAAGTACTCAAAGAGAGAGAGGAACCGCGCGGGAAAACACCAGCTCGAAATCACGCGTGTGATCCAGTCGGTGTGTGGCTCGGTGGGCCTCGAAGAGCTCAAAAAGCAGGGGATGTTTTCGCGCTCGCATGTGTGGAATCGTAGGATTTCGAGGAGTGACTGGCGCTCAATCGCAAGGATGCTCGAGGGAAGGATGGGGGAAGCCAGAGTAGTGGAGCTCGACCCTTATGGTAGCTCCTCCTACTGCTCCAGGTGTGGGTGGGAGAACAAAGACCTGAATGGGGCAGATGTCTTCGTGTGCGGTGGGTGTGGTCTCCGATTGGACAGGCAGCTCAACGCAGCCATAAACCTCTATATGAGGATGAGGTTCGGATACATTGTAAAGTGGGTTGGTGGGAGGAAGAGCATCCAACTGAGGGTGGAGGGCGCTTCCCAGAGGCGGGTGTGGTGGGACACGGTGGTTCTACCATCCCTCCTTGTGGGTGGGTGCGTCCTGACAGGGGCGGAGCGGAAGACTCCCGATGAACTCGTGAGGGAGTTGCATGAAGCTGTGAAGCCCAAGCTCTGCTACGCGTATGATAGGTATGCTGATGCGTACCTACGTATACCTACGTAGAGTGAAACCCTCCCACGAGTGTTTCTGGTGTGCGGGGTCAACAAGGATTTAATGCTTGAAGAACGAGTCTTCCGCTGTCCCCACTGTGGTTTCACTTTGGACGGGGATCTCAACGCTTGACTGGTGCCCTTAAAAAGGCAGGGTGGATGCCCCCCTTACCGCTAGGTGTGCCGTGGAGCTCCACCTTCTGGGGCGGGGTAGTTGGACTAAGAGAGTGTGCGCACTAGCATGGGCACGTTTTTGGAAAAGCTCCGGCCGTGCCTCAGATCCCTCGGGGAGTAGGGGGGGTGTGAGGATCGCGGTCGAGCCGCTATGCAGGTATGATACACACCTCATCAACACGGTTGACCAAGGCGTTGAGCTCATCCAACAGATTGAACATGAAAACGTTGGGCTGCTTCTAGACACCTTTCACATGAATATCGAAGAGAAATCGCTGGGGGACGCCGTCAAAAGAGCGGGCGACCTACTTTTCCACCTGCAGGTGTGCGA
>Ga0208006_100750_pt1 | contig 10542 bp, 11 predicted proteins | sample ECH_Bnyco_MetaG_FD_187131 | JGI IMG/M metagenome (GOLD analysis project Ga0208006, IMG submission 187131) | Hot spring microbial mat communities from Yellowstone National Park, Wyoming, USA - ECH_B nyco_MetaG (SPAdes) (version 2) | ecosystem: Environmental > Aquatic > Thermal springs > Hot...
TCTCCCCATCTCCTCTGGGTCTTGGAAGTGAAATACCTCCCCAGTCCTTCTCTGATCTAGGTGAGTGGGAAACGCCTTGAGCAACAGGTCCGTGGAGAGACCCGTACCCACCAACGAATAAATGGTCTTACCCATGGCGTAGGCCATGAGGATCTCCGTCATGGTGCCTGCCTCTCCGCCCAGTGAGACCAGGATGTCTCCAGACCTGACCAACATGACCGACCTGCACCTTGGCTCACAACCAGTGTTTATCCTCACGACCTGAGGGGGTAGGATCACGTGTTCCATCTCCTCGGGGAGTATTGCAACGACGTTGATCCCCAGCCTTAGGGCCTCGTCGACTACAGTCCTCATGAGACCCCAATATCCTCCCACGAGGAGGGAGTGCCTGTGGCACCTGGAGAGGACCCTCAGGAATCTTTTGGACTTGTCCTCCACCTCCTCCCCAGTCTCTGAGCCGTGGGCCGCTATCGCTATCTGCATGTAAAGAGATAACAAGGAAAAGATAAAAAACATTTCATCGCGGTGGAAAAACTCTATTAGTAGTTATTAGATTTCCCTTGATAACAGAACGTCAGTTAAGGGAAAGTCAAATAACTACTACTCTATCCACGACGAGGCTTAACTACTCCAGCTGCAAGGTTATCGGAGCATGGTCGGAACCCATCACGTCCTCCAGGATGTTCGCCCTCCTCACCCTACCGGCCAGCTCCGCGGAGACTAGACAATAGTCAATCCTCCACCCCACGTTCCTCTCCCTGGCCTTAGTCCTATAGCTCCACCATGAGTAGTGTCCTCCCTCCTTCACGAACATCCTGAAGGTGTCCACGAAACCTGAGAGGAGGAACTTATGGAACCACTCCCTCTCCTCCCGCGTGAAACCGGCGTGATCCTCGTTCTCCTCAGGTCTCGCGATATCTATCTCCTCGTGAGCCACGTTGAAGTCGCCGCACACTACTAGAGGTTTCCTCAGGGAGCCCACGAACTCTTGGAAGGCCTCATCGAAGGAGAGCTTGAACTGTAGTCTCCTTAAGCCTTCCCCGGAGTTGGGAAAGTAAGCGTTCACTACGTAGAAGTCTGGGAACTCCAATGTGATCACTCTGCCCTCTGAGTCGAACTCCTCCCTGCCTATACCGTACCTGAACGAGAGAGGAGCTTGTCTGGAGAGTGTCATAGTCCCGCTGTAACCTCTCTTCCTCGCCGGGAAGAGGTAAACGTGATAGGGGAGGAACTGAAAGTCTAGCGGAACCACGTCTGACTTGACCTCCTGGAACATGACCACGTCGTAGTCCTTAATGATGCCCAGTATACCCTTTCTCAGTGCGGACTTCAGTCCATTTACGTTCCAGGAAAGAAACCGCATGCCTTAAACAAGATGATGTAGATTAAAAGGGTACTTGAATTAACTCCCCGGTTAATTCAAGGAGCCAACTCTCCTTCTCCTCAACTCCATGTTCTAAGCTCCTCCTGAACCACCGTCCAGAAGTTGACTCCATCTAAAAGCGTTGAACATGGTCCTCCACTCGCTCTGCACTAATCTTACGCCCTTACTCACGTCACTAGGATCCGCGTGCGGTTTTCTCCAGGTGGGACTTACACGTGTTTACCCGTGGCGTAACTTACCTTCTTTAATTACTTCTAATTCCACCACGGGCACCCCTCTTGAGGGATCATACAGGGTCACCCTTAACTCATTGGGGCTGGTCGAGGGAAACTTCAATACCCTCCCATCCACACTTTTATCACTCCCCAAACCTCGTGGGCAGTGCCCGTCATCAGTTAGGGGGATCATCAATAAAAAATAGTTCGGTGATACTATATAAACATTGCTTAATTAAAACGATATTTAGAAGTGATTAAAAATAACGAGTAGTTACGTAGAAGCGTCACAGTCTTACAGCAGGCGTAATATACCTTCCTTCCCATCCTAACTGTCATGGGCTCTCCCCTGATCTCTCCTCCGCAGTAGTCGCATGTGATTTCGGCCCTCCTTACCTTTGGTACACCAGATCTCTCAACTGTAAGAAAATACCGTGACACTCTCGTCCCGGACAAGTTCTCCTCCACGTCCTTTAGCGTTCCCCTTAAGACCATCATGTACCTACCATCCAGGAGCTTATAACACTCTCCCTCACATGCGTCTACCAGGGCGAAGATGACCACCTGGCCCTCCTCATGGTAGTCCACGGTGAACCTAACTCCCTTCTACCTCAGTGACCTTATGACCTCGGCGACCGTGGCCCTGCTAACTCCAAGTCCCTCTGCTAGCTCGTGCTCCTCCTGGAATCTTCTCTCAACATCCGTAACACCTTGTATTCTAAGGCCGTAAGTTCATTTACATTTGACATAGGAGTAGTTGTTGTATTTCACAAAAAAGATTTTCCAGACACGTGTCTTACTCCATGTTTTACTTTGTAAACAATGGGTATTTAATGCAGTTTCCACAGAAGATCCTTATGGATCGTGAGAGAAACGTTGCACAGAAGCTGAGGATGGACCAGGAGCTGAAGGTGGTGGGCATGCACTGTGCCACCTGCGAGGTCACGGTGACAAAGGCCATCTCCTCGGTGAGCGGAGTCAAGGACGCCAAGGTGAACTTGGCCTCTGGAAGTGCACGTGTTACTCTGGAGGGAGGTAGACTCAAGGATGTAGTGCAGGCCGTGAGGAGGGCAGGTTACGATGTCGTGACGCAGAAGTTCACCGCCAAGGTTCACTTGAGCGAGGAGGAGGCGGGGGCACTCACGGAGTTCCTTGAGGGATTGGAAGGGGTGATTTACGCCAAGGTCAACCCCAGTTCCGGTACGCTCTTGGTCGAGATAAACCCCCTTTCCACCTCTCCACAGACCGTTCTGGAGAGGTTGAGGGAGAGGGGGTACAGGGTTGAGTTATCTAAACAGGAGGTCAGAGGGAGGAGAGACTTCCATGACCTCTTGGTCAAGCTCCTGGTTGGCTCAGTCCTCACACCGTTCACGCTACTTCCAGTCCCGTTCCTTCAAGCTGTAGTGTCAGCACCGGTGATCTTCTACTCAGGACTCAGGTTTCATTTGGGAACTGTGAGGGCACTGAGGAATCACACGACCAACATGGACGTCTTGGTCTCACTTTCCTCCCTTGTGGGATGGTTCTACAGTCTCCTCTCTCTCCTCTACCTCCACGAGGGATACTTCTTTGACGCTTCTTCAGCCTTGGTCACGTTCATCCTTGCCGGCAAGACCATGGAGGCATACATTAAGGAGAGGACGAGTAACGACGTGGTGAGGCTCCAATCAGTGATGGCCCAAACCGAGGACGGAAGGACTGTAGACTCCAGGGAACTCAAGCCCGGTGACGTAGCTGTAGTGAGGTCGGGTGAGGTCATCCCGGCAGACGGCGTGGTGAAGGAGGGTGAGGGTTATGTGGAAGAGTCCATCTACAGCGGGGAAGTGATGCCAGTGAGGAAGAGTGTGGGAGAGCCGGTGATAGGTGGCTCGACCCTGGTGTCAGGATTCCTCAAGGTCCACGTGACCAGGAGCGGTGAGAGGACTTACCTCTCGCAGGTGGTGGAGGCAGTTAAGGAGGCTGAGACCGTGAGGTTACCCATCCAGTCACTGGTCGACAGGATATCGTCCCTGTTTGTTCCAAGCATAGTCGTGATATCACTGTTTACCTTCCTGGTCTGGTACGGGATCCTTCACTACTCCCTTGCCTTCTCCCTGGCTATCTCCATCGCCGTGCTAGCCTCAGCGTGTCCCTGCGGTTTCGGTCTAGCCACACCCATGGCGATAATGGTGGGTATAAGGAGGCTCGTGAGGAGGGGGATAGTGGTCAGGAACGGAGAGAGTCTGGAGAGGCTCAAGCTAGTGAAGACAGTGATCTTCGATAAGACCGGTACCGTAACCAAGGGAGAGATGAGGGTACTGAAGGTGGAGGAGAGGGAGCCTGGAGCCATGAGGATGGCACTGGCCCTCGAGAGGTTCAGCAATCACCCTGTGGCCAAGGCCCTCCTCAGGTTCGGCAACTCCGACCTTCAGGTTAAGCACTTCACGGAGCTTGAGGGAGGAGTTTACGGAAAGGTTGACGGGAGGGAAGTACTGGTGGGAAACAGGGAGTTGGTGAAGAAGAACTGTGAAGGTGACTTCAAGGGAGATCTGGCCATATGCGTGGACTGGAAGGTGGCTGGAGAGGTTTGGCTGGAGGACGAGATCAAGGACGAGGCCAGGGAGTTGGTCGAGAGGCTCAAGGAGATGGGATATAAGGTAGTCATAGCCACAGGGGACTCGAGCTCCCTTGCTGACAGGGTGGGTGAGGAGTTGGGAGTGAAGGTGTACAAGGGGCTTTCCCCGGATCAGAAGGTTGAGCTGGTGAGGGAGCTGAAGGGGGAGGGAGTCATGTTCGTTGGAGACGGTGTGAACGACGCCCAGGCCATGAGGGAAGCTGATGTCGGGGTGGCCGTGTCCACGGGGACGGACATAGCCAAGTACGCCGGTGACGTAATAGTTCCTAACCTACAGTCCCTCCTGGTTCTCATCAAGCAGTCCAGAAGGACGTTGAGGAAGGTAAAAGAGAACGTTGCCTGGGCCCTGACCTACAACGCCATACTCGTCCCAATAGCTGCTGGGGTCCTCTATCCTTTCACTGGGATCTATCTCCCCCCAGAGTTCGCCGCCCTGGGCATGGCCATGAACAGTGTAAGTGTAGTGCTGTGGAGTCTCGTTCAGTGAGCGTCCAGCTTTTTTGACGAGACTGCAATGCGTTGAACCCGTGATTTGCGGAGTTAACTGTAAAACATCCTTTGTTTAGAACTTCCATGCGGAAATGCTAGAGACGTAATTCACATACTTTAAACAGACACTCTATGACTTACCTTAAAATATCGAAATCAGATATTTATCATTTCTGCTTCTCTAGAAACAATATATCTAGAATCCCCTTATACATGAAAAATTTTTACTCAGTTGAGGTCACTGACACCAAATCTCACGATCTACCATTATAATTCCTTGACTTCACAGTGAACATTTTTAATAGGTGTAGCCCGCCATAAATTAGCAAAATCAAAAAGGTTATTAATGAACAGCAGTTATGGGAATCTTAGGGAGGTAATACGAAGAAGTCGGTATTAGCGAGAAGCCTTTATTTTTCGACGTCTTCCTGCTGAAAAGATGCTGAACGGAAAGGGATCGATCGAAATCGCTAGGGAGAGGCTGGTCAAGGCGGTCAACCAGGTTCTGGGCGTGGTCAGGAGGAACGGGAGGAGCAGGAAGGTCGGGTTGGCGCTAGTCCTCACGGTCCTGGTAGGTGGGAGGGCCAGCGTGAGGAACGCGGCCGAGACGTTCGGGTTGGAACGTGAACTGATGGGGCGTTGGGAGAACTCGACGACGCGTGGAGGGACTGGAGGTCCTGTCGGGGCTGGTGAAGGGTCAGGTCGTCATCATAGACGACACCGTGGACCACGACGCTCCAGGGGGAAGGACGTGAGCCCCTGAGAACTACTGGATCTACTGCCACACCCACGGGAGGTTCGAGAGGGGCGTGCAGCTCCTCACGGTCGCCATAGTGGACCTCTCCACGGGCAGGACGTTCATGGTGGGGGCTTTCCCCTACGCCGTGAGGAAGATGTTGGATTTGGAATGGTCAACGAGTTCAAGACCAAGATCGACTTGGCCAGGGAGATGTTGGACGTGCTCAAGGAGCACTTCCGGTAGCCAGGGTCGTCTTCGACCCCAGTATTGGTCCGAGAAGCTCGTGACGGACAACGTGGTGTCTGAGCTCAAGTCCAACCGAACTCAGGGTCGAGACGGTCCAGGGGACCCTCGAGGAGGTGGAGGGACACCTCCCAGTGGGATACCCCCCGGAGTCTACTACGCCGACCTGACCCTGGGAGGCCGAGCGATTACGGTGAAGTTGCTAGTCCGGGAATGTAAACGTGACTCTGGGACACAGGCCAGGTACCTCTACACTACCGACCTCTCGCTCAGCGGGGAGGAGGCCTGTCGGGTGAGAGATCGAGGACCTCCAAGGGACGTTAAGGCCCTGGGCTGGAGGACTCTTCATCCTGGAGGGGGGAGAAGCTTAAGGGCTACCTCACGATCTTCACCATCAACAACGTCGTGAGGGAGCTGGTGGGGGAGCTGAACCTGAGGAGCGTGGAGGCGTTCCTCAGGTTCTCGAGCGTCATTTAGGCGGACCACCTGGGCTGATGAAAATCTTTAAGTTACGTTAAAGTCCCATAACTGCTGCTTGAATATCTTACTCAAGATGTGCGGGTTTCCCCACCTCTCTCTCACTCCCAGTGGGAGTAGGTGGGTTTAGGTTACCCCGCTAAGGGGACGGAGGGGTAACGGGTTTCCCCGTGACCCCGGTGAAGCCCAAGGGCTGAGGATTGATATTAAATATTATGAAATCCTATGAAGCCCAAACCCCATATAGGGAAAACATGCTTCCACATTATGACAAAAAAGTTTATTTCCTTTCGTGGGGGTGACCGATGGATGGAGTAGACTTGATGACCTCGATAGCCCTGTCCACAGGTATCGCCAGGTAGGACTTAGTTCTAACAGTCCCTCTACTGTTCAGCTCTATTATGGCCTTCAGGAACTTCTCGGGATCGTCGACCTCCACGACGTTGATGAAATCTATGTCCCCGAAGACCACGTATTGATCCCTCACCTTTGCTCCCACCTTAGTCAACTCTTCGTTTACCGACTTAATTCTCTCAGGCTTATCGGCTATGGTCTCGGCCCCCTTATCCGTTAGAGACGAAATGACGATGAAGATAGCCATTATAGATATTAAAGCTCTTTAAACATTTAAACCTTCCTTAAATCGAGAAAGGGTCAATAGCGAATAGGGGGACTCTCGCTGCTGACCTCCTCGTGTGAGTGCACCTCAGAGGGAGTTGACCTAGAACACACCCACGGTGTTAAGCGATCGACTCTCTAACGACTCTCTAAGTTCGACCCAGATTCAAGGGAATATGCCATCAAGCATCAGTCATGGAATTTTTCGTTGAGTATTACCTTAAAGTCAAGGCAAAACTGCTGAGTTAGGTTAGCCTTCACTTTCCTCCCTGTAGGAGTCCCCGAACACTCATTTCCGGCGAAGTTATCTTTTTCTATTCCATTAAGGATTTTACGACATGTCGTAAATCTTAAATACTCTCCCTCCCATTAGTCCTACATGATAACTCCTCTAGTTCTAGGCGCACTCGCAGGGATCACGGTTTTCGTGGGAGCGTTCTCGGCATCTTACCTGACCAGGAGTAGAGCGGAGTTGGTCAACTCCCTGGGGGCAGGGATATTGCTCTTCATCGCCTTGGAGGCGGCCTCCGACTCCCAGGAGGCAGTGAAGGGGCTCTTTGACGAGCTACTGATACTGTCGGCCTTCGTCCTGACCCTGATCCTGATATCTGGATTGGAGAGGCATCTCAGGATAAGTGAGAGGAGTTTGACAAACTCGGGTGTCATAGCTGTGGCACTGGGAGTTCACAACGTGGGGGAAGGGTTCGCAATAGCCTCAGCTCTCCTGGCCGGACAGCTCTCCTCAGCCCTAGCCTTCACCTTAGGTTTCTCAATTCATAACGCCACGGAGGGTGTGGCTATCTCAGCTCCCATGAGTAAAAGAAGATTGGGATTTCTCGCTCTTCTCTCAGCCGTAGCCGGGCTCCCAACCATCCTCGGGGCTTCGGTTTACTACCTGGGGTACGCTGGGGGTTTGGAGATCGGAGTACTTGACGCGATTGCCTTCGCGTCGGTGCTTTACGCCTTCGTGAAGATCTTCAGGGACAGGGGAGTCAGCAGTTGGATACTCATGGGCCTCGGCTTCGCCTTGGGTACCTTAACGGAACTCCTGATCAGCTATGCCCTGGGGAACAGCTGAACCTTTCCTGGAGCTCTGGTAAGGCTTTATGGAAGACTTGTCAATTAAATGACAAGTTTTACGTCAAACTTGTCAGTGAATAACAAGTCTTAAATAAAACTTGTCGATACATTGACAAAATGTCCCTGATTTCACAGATGAACTTTCAAAATCCCTGGTGGGCCGACAAGGGCAAGATTTACGAGGACGAGCACATTAGGAAGGTCCTCTCCTCTAAACCTAGGTTCTTGATACGGTATCCAGAGGGAAACCTGTTGGTCCTGGGGCCCAGGCAGGTGGGCAAGACGAGCCTCATGAAGACCGCGATTATGAGACTCCTGGAGAGTGGCGTCGAGCCGGCTAAGATACTGTTCTTCTCCTGTGACTCACTCAAGGACAAGGGAGATCTCGTGTCCCTCCTCTCTGATTACAGGAGCCTCGTCAACTCCGAGGGAGGCTTCATCTTCCTGGATGAAATAACCTTTGTCAGGGAGTGGAACGTCGGACTTCTCCACCTCTTTAACTCGGGTTACTTACGTGACTCCACGATATACGTGAGCGGTTCCTCCTCGGTTTCCCTCATGAAGGAGACTCTCCCGGGTAGGCCTCTAAGTAAGGTAGTTCTCTACCCCCTCAACTTCAGGGTCATATTCAACGTGTTCTTCAGGGAGCTCAACCTGCCTAAAGTTCCGCTCAGCGACATCAAGGGTTTCTATAATACTTCCACTAAACTGTTGCCGCATTTACCTCAACTGAACAGGGCGTTAATGGAATACGTGAAGAGAGGGGGGTTCTTCACCACGAACTACGTGGATGGTGATCCCCTAAACGTCCTCTATGAGGTCTATAAGGACGCAGTGTTAAGTGACCTGGCTAGACTGGGCAGGAACGAGAGGACTTTCAAGGAGATAATGGCAAAAATAGTAGAATCCTACGGCTCTAGGATCTCTGAGAACACAATAGCGAAGAGGACTTCCGTGGGTTCCCACAACACGGTCTCCTCCTACCTCGACCTAGCTGAGAAGCTATTCGTGCTGAGGACGTTTTGGAAGGTAGAGAACGGGAGGGTCAATACCAGGTCGTTTAAGAAGGTTTACTTCGTAGATCCGTTCATATACAGGGTAATGAAGAGGTACTCCACGGGTGAGGGGATCAGTGAGGAGGACGTTCCGCACGTGGTGGAGGGAATAGTAGGTGAGCACTTGGCCAGGGAGTACTCCACGGGTTACACCTTCTTTAAGGGAGGTAGGGAGGTGGACTTCGTGATAGATGACGTCGGGGTAGAGGTGAAGTTAGGTGGAGGAGAGTTCAGGGACTTGAGGATGGATAAGGGATACGTGTTAACGTTAGACGAGATGAGGATCGAGGGTAACAAGGCTATAATGCCCATCTCAATGTTCCTATACATGATCTCGTCCAACAGGGTTTTGTACCCCTGGAGTTAGAGGGGCTGATTCCTCTTTTATGATGGAGGAAATGTTTTACATTTGTTCATTCTAGGCCTTGGGTTAGAGAACATGATCTCTCACACATGTGGACTATGCCCAAAAGGGAGTGATGGCAGATGTGACCAGCATACGGTTGGGCTCAAAGGAGTACCACGACCAATCTCCAGAACCTTTGGGTTAACTTTTAAAATAGGTAACCACAGGCTGTAATATGACTGACGAGGTAACCCTTGCCTTCTTCGAGGTCTCTCTCCTCATATTCTTGGCTGAGGCGGTGAGGAGCTTCCTGGGAAAGTACGGCATACCTCTCTTGATAGGGGAGATAGCCACTGGCGTCATGTTGAGCCCTTACACCCTAGGGGGTGAATCCTTTCTCACGTTAATAGAAATCTTTTTATACTTATTTATTATCAACCAATCTTGTGGAGAGACTACTGAGACCCAAGGAGGCTTGCCAACTGCTCAGCATTTCATACTCAACACTCCTACGGTGGATTAGAGAAGGGAAGATAAGGGCGGTAACGACTGAGGGTGGGAAGTACAGGATACCTTACAGCGAGATAAAGAAGTACTTAGAGAGGAGGGAAGAGACGAGGGCTGTAATTTACGCAAGGGTGTCCTCTACCGATCAAAAAGAGGACTTGGAGAGGCAAGTGAACTACCTAACAAATTACGCAACGGCGAAGGGTTACAAGGTAGTTGAAGTACTGAAAGATGTAGCTAGCGGGTTGAACACAGGAAGGAAAGGATTGCTTAAGTTATTCAAACTGGTTGAGGGAAGGAGTGTAGACGTCATATTAATAACCTACGAAGATAGGTTAACAAGATTTGGATTTGAATACCTTGAGGAGTTCTTCTCAACCGTGGGAGTTAAGATTGAAGTAGTTTTCGGTGAGGAGCCCAAAGATGACGCACGAGAGCTAGTTGAGGACTTAATTTCCATCATTACATCATTCGCTGGTAAAATTTACGGAATGAGGAGTCACAAGAAGACAGTCCTAGTACAAGGCGTAAAGAAGTTGATAGGTGAGTTGAGTGGAGAGGACAGTGAAGTTAAGGGTTAAGGTTGACTACGCTACATACTCAGCACTTAAGGAAGTTGAGGGGGAGTACAGAGAGGTTCTAGAGGAGGCAATAAATTATGGGCTGTCAAACGAGACTACCTCCTTCACCAGGATTAAAGCTGGGATTTACAAGACTGAGAGGGAGAAGTACAAGTTACCATCCCATTTCATTTACACCGCCTGTGAGGACGCAA
>Ga0208006_100753_pt1 | contig 10518 bp, 9 predicted proteins | sample ECH_Bnyco_MetaG_FD_187131 | JGI IMG/M metagenome (GOLD analysis project Ga0208006, IMG submission 187131) | Hot spring microbial mat communities from Yellowstone National Park, Wyoming, USA - ECH_B nyco_MetaG (SPAdes) (version 2) | ecosystem: Environmental > Aquatic > Thermal springs > Hot...
AACAATAGAGGCAGTAAGCAATGATAGGCTAGAGGAATTAAGGAAGTGGATCTTCTCCTTTATTTCGAGAATTAATTAGGCCGCTAATGCTGTGAGCTACCCCATCCTTAAGGGGCTTCCCGCTTCCCCGCCCCGCCTTGCCCAACGTCACGGGTAGTGGGCGGAGCTCCACGGGCGACTCCCGCCCCGCATGACTTGCCCAACGAAGGGCATTGCACGCCTCTCACGCAACCTCAACTGGGCCTTTAACGCCCTCAACGTCTGTCCGTCAGTATATGCTCTAAACCTAAACCCCACGATGGGCATCAGAGGAACAGGAACGTCACTAATATAAAGTTATTCCCTCCTCATCCCCGCCATAAATGGCGAGGCTTCCCCCATGCGTATAAACCCTCATCATGAAATTAATGGACGAGAAAATTCGGGCCTCCTTGCTGGGGAATATTTATTGATTACAGCTCATCATAAAACAATGAAGTTCATCCGCCCAATTAGTAAGAAAATTATGAGTTTCAGCATGTTAAGGCGAGGCGGGAATCACTGCATCGCCTATTCCGCTTGTTATCTGGTAACCTGGTAATTTGGTTAATTCTTTTTGGAAAATTGATGATTTAAGTAAATCGATGAATGCTTTAACGCTATCTTTATTGAGTCTAGATCTAGGTACTGCAAAGTCGTAATGTTCCATGGATAATGGAATGAAATCCAATCCATACATATGCGCTGCGGCTCTTATGCCGATCCCAGCATCGGCCTTGCCTTGATGTATGGCTGCGGCGACCGCTGTGTGTGTTTTGACCTCATAATAGTACCCATTTATTCCTTTAACTAAGTCACTTAGTCGCATCCCATTTTTCTCGGCTAATCTTTTAAGGAGTGAATCAAGCAGGAACCTAGTTCCGGCTCCTTTATTCCTGTTAACTATTGCTATGTCATTTCTCAAGAAATCCTCAATAGACTTTATTCCCTTGGGGTTCCCACGTTGAATTATTATCCCTTGCTCTCTCTGGTATCCTCGAATCATGACCACCTTGTCCTCGCCATATTTTTGCATGAATGGTAAATTATATTCCCCAGTTTCCTCATCTATTAGATGAAGGCCAGCTATATCGGTCTCTTCATTGGAGGCCGCGATTAATCCATTCAGTGAACCAACGTTTATCACCTTAACCGTGATCCACTTTGGAAGCAACCGCGCTGCTATATCTATTCCTAAGTCATGGCTGCCCACGAAGTATAGGTTAGCAGGTTTATATTCATGCGTAAACAGGGTAACAGTGACTTCATCGCCCTTATCTAGGAACTCCACGTTCTCAGGTACTTCCATAAAGCCATCCGCAAAGGCAAGCGTAGATATTGCCCCGGACTCCGCCGGCAATGGATATGCAATGACTTGGGAACCCGTGTCTATGAGGCTTACTGGCGTTAATGCCCTGCGCCCACGTGCTCCTTCGGCCTTCGCCGCTAGCCTAGCCTTTACTTTGGTTTCATCTATTGGATAGCATTGCATTGCGGATAGAATTGGTTTCACCAATAGATTAAATATCATTAATGAGCTATTAGGATACCCCGGTAATCCCATTATTATTTTGCCGCTGGATGAAATTGCGGCAACCGTGGGTTTTCCCGGTTTTACCTTAAGCCCATGAAGTATTATGCCGGGGGGTCCTATTGAGTCAAGGACCTTATAAGTTATGTCTGCTACTCCAGCAGATGTTCCGCCGGAAACCAATACGATGTCCATTTCCATTCCAACCTCTATGAGTTTCCGTATCTTTTCCTCATCATCCTCTGCCACTCCAAGGAAGATAGGGACTCCTCCGGCTTCGCGCACTGCATGGGCTATGCTATACGCATTTACATCATATATCTTTCCTGGACCCAATGGGTTTCCAACATTGACGAGTTCATTACCAGTTGACACTATAGCGACCTTGGGTTTTCGAATGACTGGGATCCGCTTCATGCCTATTGATGCCAGTACGCCAGCCTCCCTCTCCTTAATCAATGTGCATCCCCTAAGCACTAATTCACCCATCATTATATCAGAACCCGCTGACATAACGTTCTCCGTGGGGGTAACAGCCCTATAGATTATCACGTCGTTTCCCTCAATCTTAGTATACTCAACAGGTATCACTGCATTGGCTCCGCGGGGGAGAGGTGCCCCAGTCGCTATCTCCACAGCAGTGCCATTAGTTACTTCTAGCTGTGGCGCATCGCCTGCATTTATTTCCCCGATGAGCCTTAACTTGGTGGGATGAAGTTCATCGACATTGAATGTATCCTCAGCCTTTAGGGCGTATCCATCCATGGTTGCTCTATCGAATGGTGGAACATCGATTCCGGCATATATATCAGTGGCCAGGACCCTCATGTAGGAATCCTCAATATTTACCACTTCCGTGTCGAGAACCTTGATATAAGCCATGAGGCGATTCATGGCCTCCTCTGGGGTTAAGAGATCATGAAATATGACTCGCTTCATTGCTGCGGGCCCTCTGCCTCACTTAATAAACCCTTATTTGCAACAGGCTTGTTCAGCGCACTTTAACTAATACAAGGGAAGAATTTAAAAGGGTTCCCGCACATTATGCTCAATGCAAATAATAGAACTAGGGCCTAATTATGCCGATGAGATAAGGAGACTCTATGAGAGTTTATCCAGGGAATCGATAGAGAGCAGATTCATGTGCCCCGTGAAGGATATAGATTCATATATAGATAGGTTACTTAAGCGTAATCCAATAATACTTGGTGCAGTGGAGAACGGCGAATTAATAGGAATAACGGAAGCGTATCCACTTGATGATGGATCCACCGCGGAAATAGCGGTAACGGTTAAGGATGAATACCAAGGAAAGGGAATAGGATCAATATTGTTTAGACATACTCTTGACTTATTAAGAAGCAGGGGATTCAAGAAGGCCATTGCCTATACATCCATCGACAACTTGCGGCTAATAAAGATGGGACGCAAGTTTAACGGAAAATTCAAATACATGGGGGACATGTACGAGATAGTGTTTGACTTAGAGAAGCAGCAATCATTTATACACACGGGGAAAACCTCGCCATTTATGGCGGGGATGGGGGAAATACTTTAAATATTTGATGTTCCCGTTTTTCTGATGCCCATCGTGGGGTTTAGGTTTAGAGCGTACGCCGATCGACGAACGTTGAGGGCGTTAAAAGCCCTTGGAAGCGGCTTGTGAGATCTACAACACCCTACGATGGGCAGACAAGTACTTCCATCAAAGGGATGGGAAGGAATTAACCCTCACGGAGCTGAGGCAACTAGCCCTCGACCTCAGGAAACAAGATGAGGAGTACCAACAATTATACTCACAGGTAGTTCAACAAGTCGCGGATAGATACTACGAGGCTAGGCAGCGCTTTTTCGATGGGCTTGCAAGATTCCCGAGGGAAAAGAAACCCCACAAGTACTATAGCTTGGTTTATCCGCAGAGCGGTTGGAGGATACTCGGCATTAGGGAGATTAGGGAGAGGAGTAGGAGGAATGGGAAGAGGCTCGTGCTGAGGTTGTCGCACTTGGGCGTCTTCAAACTAATTATTCATAGGGACTTCCCACTGGATAGAGTGGAGAGGGTTGTGGTGAAATTAACTAGGAGTGGAAAAGTGTATGTCTCGTTCATTGTTGAAAACCATGAATTCCCAAAATTGCCAGGGACTGGGAAGGGCGGTGGGGATTGATGTTGGTGTGGAGAAGCTTCTCGTGACCTCTGATGGGGAGTACCTCCCAAACTTGAGGCCCTATGAGAAGGCATTGAAGAAGGTGAGGAGGCTGCATAAGGAGCTATCTAGGAAGAGGTATCTCTCCCGCAACTGGTTCAAGGCTAAAATTAAGTTAGCGAGGGCTTATGAGCATTTAGCGAATCTGAGGAGGGACTTGTACATGAAATTGGGGAGGTATTTTGCGGAGCATTATGATGCTGTGGTTATGGAGGATGTCCACGTTAAGCAGCTTATTGGTAAGTCTGGGAGGAGGATGAGGATGAGGCTTCACGACGTCGCTTTTCATGAGCTCAGAAGCGTCATAGGGTATCAGTTGGGGAAGTATGGGAAGAAGTTGGTTTTAGTGGATCCTAGGAATTCCTCGAAGACATGCGTCAAGTGTGGTTATGTAAAGGACTTAGCGTTGAGTGATGGGGTTTTTGAGTGCCCAGTCTGGTTGGAGGGCTGATAGGGATTATAATTCCGCTCTTAATCATTTGAGGCGTGCGGGGTGGGTGCCGCCCGTGGTGCCCGTGGAGCTCCGCCCACTACCCATAACGATGGGCAAGGCGGGACGGGGAAGCGGGAAGCCTCGCCCTTAAGGGCGAGGTAGCTCACTGCAGAACATTTATTAAATGGATATCTATGTTATGGTGATGGACCCAATCCTATTCAGAAGAGGACTAGATAAGTCGGAGATAAGAAGGCGATTCAGGGAAAGGCTCAATAAGGATGGAATAATAATTGCTCCAGGCGTTTTTCTCCCTATAACTGCAATTATGGCGGCCGAAGAGGGCTTTGAGGCAATGTACTTCGGAGGAGCCGCATTCTCTAATATGCTTGGATTACCTGACCTAGGCGTATTCACGCTGACGGAGATGGCTACTCAAGTCTCGTATATATCCAGCACAGTGGATCTACCGCTTATAGTTGATGCGGATACTGGGTTTGGAGAGACAATAAATGTCGCCAGAACTGTGCGAAGCATGGAGGATGCAGGCGCAGCCGCGATTCATATAGAGGACCAGGAATTCCCGAAAAAATGCGGCCACCTAAGCGGTAAAAGAGTCGTTTCAATGGATGAAATGATAAAGAAAATACGGGCCGCAGTCGATGCCAGGCGTGATGAGAACTTCATAATAATAGCTAGAACCGATGCAAGGGACGTAAATGGACTCGATGATGCGATTGAGAGAGCAAATGCGTATGTGGAGGCTGGAGCCGATATGATTTTCCCGGAGTCTCTTCATGATGAGGAGGAGTTCAGAACAGTGGCTCAGAGAGTTAAGGCTCCTCTCCTCGCCAATATGACGGAATTCGGCAAGACGCCTTATATAACTGCAAAACGCTTTGAGGAGCTTGGCTATAAGGTAGTTATTTTTCCAGTAACCACGTTTAGGTATGCAATGGGGGCTGTGAGAAAGGCGTTAAGGACTCTTAAGAATGAGGGCACACAGAAATCATTATTGGGCGATATGATGAGTAGGGAGGAGATTTACCAATTAATAGGTTACTGGGACTATGAGAAGTGGGATAGAGATATAGTGGAGAAAGCAAGTAAAACATATAGTCGGAGAATTAATATTCATTAAGAGGGACTTCACGCTAAATTACTTTTTCGGCAATGCTCTTTCATTGATTCACTCTCAGAACCGGAGTTTCGCCAAAACCCTCTATGTCGACGTCGCCGGTTTCCTTAACGCTTGGTATCAGTCGTAGCCCTATGGGCCTCTTCTTTACTTGAGAGACCGCGTATAGATCCGCCACTACCCCAGCCACATGATCTATATCGTTCATCGGTATTGGAACCATATCGACGCCGGCAACGCAAACCGATGAGTATGTGACCAGATCCTTGAAAGTTATGAAGCCAGCCCTAGCTCTTTCCTTTAATCGCTCATCTTCCGCCAGCGGCAGCATTACCTCGTTAAAGCCAAGATTCTTCACCGATAGAGCCATTAATTCCCTATTGATATCCCATATCGTCTTCATGAAGCCGGGTGAGCCTATGCGGGAGCCGAATTGCTCCAACACATCCACTGTGGATTCCCAGCCCCAGGGAGACAAAGATGCATCTAATCCCCTATACTCCACGCTAATTGAATCAGCCACTAAATGCCCAAATTCCTCTGCCTTCCTCAGCAGCATTTCCAATCTATTTCTAATATCATTTACGCTTCTCGCTCCAATTAAGTCGCTAGGATAGAGAATCGCCAATGCTATGCCCATGCCGCCCCTTACATTAACTGATGCAGGGTAATACGGCGTCTCCAGTTCATTTCCAATTAATGCAGCGAATCTTCGGGAAATAGAAGAATCCATTCTCCTAAGCACCTCAGTAATCAGCGGCGCCTTATCCGCTTCATCTATCAGTATGCTGCCATATGACTTAGTGGATGCCATTAATTTAACGAAGATGGATGGATCAATGGATCCCTTAACTGCTAACGCAGAATATGCGTATCCCATTTTATTCATCATGGAGTCAATTGAACTAACATCTATTCTCTTTTCATCCATGTAAGGAAAAGTTACTCGTTTAGTGAGAACCTCTAATTTCAGTTCTCTTGATGCCTTTTGGATTGCGGCATCAAGTTGAGGAAGAATAGCCAGGTCCTTGTTTCCCTCGCTAAATAACGTTACAGCCCTTATCTTCATAAATTGAGGTCTTTCCACATGGATTTAACATTATCGCGAATAGTGAAGCCCCATAAGCAATTCTATTCTCCTCAGCAGTAGAAGCAGTACCCTTCAGGCGGAGAGCTAGGATTGACTATAAAATAAAAAGCCATAACATGAGGAAACCATTCCCTTTATTAGAGGCGTTTCTCAGGTTCCAGTTTGATTGTTTAATACCAGTAAGTTATATGAAATACGTGTTCCCGGGGATGAGCATCCTTTAAGCTACATACGTCACTGAGCGGGCAGTATTTGCACTTTGGATCATCAGTAGTGCAAATAGTTCTGCCAAAGTTCCAGAGAAAATCGTCCAGCACAAATGGCTCTATCCCCGATAATATGGACACTAATTTCCATCCGTATCTAATTGAAAATCTGAGCGCAATATCCTGCTGAGGAGTAAATGGAGTGGCCGTCATTATCATTTCCATGTATTGCTGAGAAGGCTCAACTAGTCCCAGCCTAATCGCTATTCTAGTTAAGTGATTATCGACAGGGACCTCCTCATTCCATGTATCTACGAATCTAATTAATCCACGGCCATGTAAGAACTTGGCCAGAAGCATTGCCTTCTTCTCAACGGGATCGGTGTACGCTGAAAACGATTTCAGCAATTCAATGAATCCATGACCGCCATTAAATAAGTAACCCTCGCTTCTCTTTATTAATGCGGTGGGGGATGAATTGAATAGCTTCGACATTTTTATGCCAATATCCTGTAAAAGAAATGTCCTGACACCGTAATCCCAAATATCGCCGAACCAATGCTTAATGGTGGATGAATCAATGGTGGCTAATCTGCTTGGCGAGAATATCGATGGATCAGAATCAAAAAGGCGCTTACCTCTTATCCACAATAGATCTGCGCCTCTATATTTATTGCCGTTCATCTCATCCTCATAAGAATGACCTGGCACCACTAATCTATGATCTATTGCTGTCATAGCTATAAAAAACATTAACTGTAGATCCTCATCCATGCTGGTGCTTGGGTAGAACCGATCATCTACATAATTATCCTGTGATAATTTCATTTCCTTAATTAATTTAGCCAATGCCTCTGCCTTGCCCAAATTAATATGCCCAGCCTCATTTATTGATGCCTTCGTCATTAAAGCTATGGATGAATTCACGCTTAAAAAGACGATGCCTAAAGCAAAAAGGTTAAATTAGCCATACGTTATTGAGTCACGTAATGATCCCTATAAGTACAATGGTTACTGGTCGCGGCACCGTATCATTTAAGATAAAAGGAAGATATGGAGTTGATAAACCAAGTGAATTCTCAAGCATAGTAAGGCCCATAGTCTCATGGAACATCACTAGGAAATGCAACTTGAAATGCATTCATTGCTACATAGATGCAGGCATGGAGGATGAACACGAATTAAGCACCGAGGAAGCAATGAGGCTAGTGGATCAATTCAAGGAAGTGGGGGTTCCCCTAATACTAATGAGCGGGGGTGAACCATTAATGAGGAGGGACTTAATCGATATAGCTAAGCATGCCGCGGGACTAGGCATTAAGCTGGTATTATCGACCAATGGCACAATGATAACGAGGGAGGTCGCTGAGGAGCTTAAGGGGATAGGGTTCTCCTATATTGGGATATCCCTGGACTCCATTGATGCCGAATATCATGATAAATTCAGAGGAGTCAAGGGAGCATTTTCACTAGCATTAGCCGGTATACGGAACTCGCTGGATGCTGGGCTAGATGTTGGGCTTAGATTCACCGTGACAGCCATGAATATAGAGAGAGCGGCTGATTACATAGACTTCGCTGCATCAATTGGAGTTAATAGGGTGACTTTCTATCACTTATCTGCAAGCGGCAGAGCCGGTAAATTAGGAAGAGAGTGGTGGTACTCCCCGCAACAATACGCTAGATTCATGGAAACCATTATTAAATATGCTGAGAAGTATGCCGGTAAGCTAGAGATAGAAACAACGCTGGCTCCATATGACGGCATCTACATTGCACTACGAAGCGGAGGGGATCCAGAGCCATATCTACGATTCGTGGAATCAACGGGGGGATGCGGAAGAAAAATAATATCCATTTACCCGAATGGCGACGTATATCCCTGTCAATTCATCGACTTCGTGAAGCTAGGCAATATAAGGCAAAAACCGTTAAGGGACATATTGGTTAATGGACTTGATCTATTCGTGAATACGGAGAAATACTTGCGAGGCCCTAAGTGCAGTAATTGCAGATTTAAGAAGGAATGCAAAGGCGGAGATAGGGCTCGTGCATACTACCTTGGCGGTGACATGTATGGAGATGATCCGATATGTCCAATACCTGAATTATTTAACAATAGAAGCCACGAAACTAACTAGGTTTTCTATATCTTTTCTAGCCAGCCGTATTTCCTCGCTGGGAATTGAACTCTCCTCATAACCAAGCCGCACCGCTAAGGCTGTCCTCCACCACTGCAGTAGTTCCGGTTTATTTAATGTTATAGAAACGTAAATTACAGAACAAACGGAAAGCCTCGCCCTTTAGGGCGGGGTAAAGCTTAAAAGCCTCTTACTATTCCTCTTTAGGATGTCCTCCCCCGGTCAATTTCTTGGGAATGAGGAGCGGAGGCCGATTCCCCCCGCAATACCGGGAGAGGACACCAAAGAAATTAAACACACTAACAAGAGAACCATTGTAATTCGCCTCCTACCAAATGGGTTTCAAGAAAGGAAGCTGAGGAGACTGGCGAACATCTCCACCAAACTCTTCAATGAGATCAACTACGAGAGGAGGCAGCAATTCTTCCACGGAGGGAGAGTGGACCTAAAGGGGACATACGATAAGTATTATGGGAAGTATAAGGATGAATTGGGCAGCGCCAATGCGCAGCAAGTAATTAATAAGAATAATGAGGCGTGGTCATCATTCTTCTCCCTCCTAAAACTGAGGAAGGAAAACAAACTACCACCCCACATGAACCGCGTTTCACCGCCGAAGTATTGGAAGGATGGGGAAACTGGAGGGAGGAAGCCCCTCCTAGTCATTAGGCAGGATAGGTACGTAGTGGACGAGAAAAACCACATCACTCTCAAGGACTTCGGCCTAGAAATCAGTTTTACGGGTAGGTTGAGGTGGCACGGGAAACAAGGCAGACTAGAAATATACTATGATGAGGTTGGAAATGCTTGGTACGCCTCCATCCCAGTGGAGGTTGGCGTTGAGAAAACTAAAACGGGAAGGAGGAGTAAGCATATTGTGAGGGGTGAGAGGAAGGTCATTCAAGTTAAATCGCCTAGGGGTAATAGAGTCGCAGGTATAGACTTGGGTATTAATGTTTTGGGCAGTGTTATTATTGATGATGGCACTTGGTTGCTCTATAAGGGTGTTAGGGCGAAGGAGGATTACTTCTACCTACAAAATAGGATAGGTGAGGTACAATCCTTATCAAGCAAGATGATGAATCTAGAGGAGTATGAGGCGTATTATGAGCTTAATAGGGAGAAGAGGAGGCTTTTCAAGAAACTAATTAGGAGGCTTCTCCACCTGTATAGGAATTTTGCTTCTCATTTGCTCAAGATGCTTCACGAAAGAGGCGTCTCAACGATCTACTTGGGGTACCCCTTCAACATTGCTCAGGATAAGGGCAATAAGTTCACTGTGAACTTGTGGTCTTACCGTGAGTTGATGAATATCATTGAGTTGAAGGCTCAGGAGTATGGTATTCGTGTGTTTGAGGTCATTGAGTATAATACGTCAAAGTATTGTGCTTATCATGGTGTTCAAGTCGAGAGGGGGCCGAGGGGAGTAGTTAGTTGTCCTAAGGGTCATAAATTGCACAGTGATCTAAACGGTGCATTGAATATCTTGAAGAAGGCTACAGGTATAGTAGTTTCAAGAGTGAGGAAGCCCCTCTCCTTTATTGTGGATCATAATCGAGTAGCGCCCGTGAAAGGGGCGTAACCCCCAAGACCTCGGGGAACCCTCGCCAAATGGCGGGGAGGAGGTCAGATCCACTGATCCCGAAGCGATACTATTTTCTGGTTCTCCCTGTAGGCGCCTAATGCCTCTACAGCCAGAGTACTGGCCGCCCAAAGATACTCAGCGGCAGACCTATCATCGCTTTCCCGGGATCTCC
>Ga0208006_100761_pt1 | contig 10465 bp, 8 predicted proteins | sample ECH_Bnyco_MetaG_FD_187131 | JGI IMG/M metagenome (GOLD analysis project Ga0208006, IMG submission 187131) | Hot spring microbial mat communities from Yellowstone National Park, Wyoming, USA - ECH_B nyco_MetaG (SPAdes) (version 2) | ecosystem: Environmental > Aquatic > Thermal springs > Hot...
ATCTAACTTAATACAGCTTTACCTAAGGGAGCCTTCTTACCTATGATCTCAGCTATAACTTGTGATAAACCAGTATACCACGCTACTATTACGGTTAATATACCCATATAACCTCCAGCGTGAATCAATGATTGATTACCATTTATTGACCCTATACCTAGCAAGAAGAAAGTTATCCATAAAAACAGAAACGTTAGGAAAAGCGATAGATTAGCCCTAAAAGTCCCAAACCACATTATCAGTGTGAATATTCCAAACGCTATTAACAATAAGCCTATTCCTTGCGATGTTACGCTTCCGGTAAAACCCATAGCCGTAAACAAATACCATTCCCAAAAGGCTCCGTAAGTAAAAAACGCTACATAACCGAACGTATTTCCGGCCCTCCACTCTATTACTCCCGCTACTAATTGAGCTAGTCCACCGTAGAAAAGGGCTAAGCCTAATACTACACCTTCTCCTTGTGCAGATAACAACCCCGCGTTAAAAGAGCTGAGTACTAGCGTAGTTAAGGCGAATCCGGAAAGCCCTAGAGGAGCTGGATTTACTCTTTTTCTTCCGTCATTACAAACCTAACAGTTTTAATTTATTTTATATTTAAATACGGCAAACTTAAAGAGATTTATAATGGTAGAAAACCTACCTTTTGAGGAGAGATATTACCAACCGCCTTATAAACAACTTTACAAAGAATCACTCGAAGAACCAGAAAAATTCTGGAGAAAAATGGCTGAAGAGATAGAATGGTTTTCACCATTCCAGAAAGTTCTCGACGAGAGTAATGCACCGTTCTACAGGTGGTTTATAGGAGGAAAAGTTAACATAACGTATAACGCTTTAGATCGTCACTTAAAGACTAAGGGGAATAAAGTAGCAATTTATTGGGAAAACGAAAAGGGCGAGAGCAGAAGTTTAACCTACTCACAACTCTATAATGAAGCAAACAGGTTTGCGAAAATACTACAAGATTTAGGCGTTCAAAAGGGAGACAGAGTCCTGATCTATCTTCCTTTGATACCGGAATTGCCTATAGCAATGTTAGCGTGTGCAAGAATTGGTGCAATTCATAGCGTAGTCTTCTCAGGCTTTTCCACACAAGCTGTAGTTGACAGAATAAATGATGCTAAGGCAAAACTCGTTATAACTACTTCGCATACCATGAGGAGGGGTAAGAGGGTAGAACTCAAGAGAATAATAGACGAAGCTGTTTCTCAAACTCCAACAGTAGAAAAGGTTCTGGTCATTAAGAGGGACGAAGAGATAGAATTAAATGAAGAAAGAGACGTACTATATCAAGAATTGATAAAGAGAGTGGGTTATAAGAAAGTAGAGCCAGAAATGACTGATGCAATAGATCCCTTATTCATCTTATATACTTCTGGTACAACTGGAAAGCCTAAAGGTATTTATCACTTACATGGCGGTTACGGTCTCTGGACTTACCTAACCACTAAGTGGGTTTTTGATTTGAGAGACGAAGACGTGTTCTTCAACACTGCAGACATAGGTTGGATCACCGGACACTCATACATAGTTTACGGTCCCTTACAGAACGGTGCCACAGTGCTGATGTATGAGGGAGTTCCAGACTATCCTAACCCCGATAAATGGTGGGAGTTAGTAGAGAAGTATAATGTAACAGTATTTTACACTTCTCCAACGGCTGTGAGAACATTAATGAGATACGGAGAAGAGTGGGTAAAGAAGCACGACTTATCAAGTTTGAGATTATTAGGAAGCGTAGGAGAGCCTATCAATCCTGAAGCATGGAGATGGTATTTCAAGAATGTCGGAAGGTCTCAACTACCTATAGTAGACACTTGGTGGCAAACGGAGACGGGAGGTATAATGATTTCAGCAACTCCAGGGTTAGGGAATTACATGCTTAAGCCCAGTGCTAACGGACTTCCATTACCCGGAGTAGACGCTGATGTGTTTAATGATGAAGGTAAACCCACGAAACCGAGAGAGAAAGGCTATATAGTTATCAAGAGACCGTGGCCAGGTATGTTGGCTGGAGTATGGGGAGATCCAGAGAGATATATAAAGACTTATTTCTCTAAGTTCCAAGGAGTCTACTATCCAGGGGATTATGCAGTAAAGGACGAAGATGGATTCTTCTACATTTTGGGAAGAGCAGATGAGGTGTTGAAGATAGCAGGGCACAGAATTGGAACTAGGGAGATAGAAGACGTCTTAATCTCACATCCGGCTGTCGCAGAATCAGCCGTAATAGGTATACCAGATCCCGTTAGAGGAGAGGTAGCTGTTGCAGCAGTAGTATTGAAACAAGGATATCAACCTTCAGATGAATTGAGAAAAACGTTAATTGAATACGTTAGGAATAACCTAGGTCCCATAGTAGTGTTTGGCGGGTTATACTTCGTAAGTAAATTACCGAAGACCAGGTCAGGGAAGATAATGAGAAGAATTGTAAGAAGCGTAATCTCTGGGCAAACGTTAGGTGATATAACTGCACTAGAGGACGAAACATCAGTTGACGAACTGAAAAAGATCGCAGAGGAATTCTCTAAAGAGATTCAGAGTCAGAAGAATCAACAATAAACTCACTTTTTCCTTAATTTTTGATACAACGAGCGTATCTTACCTTTTTAAGTTGCGGTATATGGTAATACCATAGTTAATTCGGCTATGACTTATTTATATCATTTGAGAAGAATAGATGATAACTAATGCAAAAAGTACAGATCAGTGTACTCTCTCTCGCTAAGCTTAAGGTCATCAAACGTAATAACTCAGTCGAAGAGTTTAAGTCCGAAAAGATTTTTTCAAAGCTATCATTACCAGAAGAAGTGATTGACGGGATACTAAACGACATAGCCCAAAATGCAAAGGACAACGCAATAGACAGTAGGACGATAGCCGATATCGTTGAAAGGAACCTCATAGAACACTCATTAGACTATCCAGAGTTGATGGAGACGGCCAAACGTTTCGTCCTAGCAAGGATTTACAATCACGTTTTCGGCAAAGGCAAATGGAAGGATTTCGACCCAAAGGACTTACTGTTAACATACAATGCGTTGAAAGTCCTAGAAGCTAGGTATCTACTTAAGAACCCCGACACACTCCGCTACATAGAAACCCCGCAAATGATGTTCAGAAGAGTAGCCTCATTTCTGGCAAAAAACGAGGAAAGGAGGAAAGAAGTAGAGGAGAAGTTCTACGAGATAATGTCAGAACTTAAGTTCTTACCAAACACACCTACCTTAATGAACAGTGGTACAAGGCTAGGTATACTCTCAGCATGCTTCGTAATACCAGTCAGAGACTCAATGGTAACCCAAAACGGTGAAGGAATATACGACGCATTAAGGGCTATGGCAGTAGTTCATCAACAGGGAGGAGGTACAGGCTTCGACTTCTCAGAACTAAGACCTAAAGGAGATGTAGTAGCCTCAACCGCTGGAGTAGCCTCAGGCCCCATATCCTTCATGAGGATCTTTGACGTGTCTACTGACGTAGTAAAGCAGGGTGGAAAGAGGAGGGGGGCAAATATGGGAGTAATGCATGCGTGGCACGCTGACATAGAGGACTTCATTAAAGCTAAGACTGGTCAGCTGAAGGACGTACAATTACAGAACTTCAACATATCAGTTGGCGTTTACGACTACTTCATGAAAGCAGTGGAGAGAGGTGAGACAGTCCCGCTAATTAACCCGAGAAAGACCAAGATCCCTGGTAAAGACTACGAGTACTACATTGTTAAGGCTAGAGGTTACATGGATGAGGAATGGATACAAGAAGAAATACTAAGAGAATTAGAGGAGAGAGGAGGTTCAGTTTACCTCGATGAAAGCATTATTATAACAGTTGACGAGGCTTTGGCTATTGCAGAAAAAGAGGGGGCTATAGTGAAGTGGGTAAATGCCAAGGATCTGTTTGACGAGATCGTTAAAGGTGCTTGGGACAGTGGCGACCCTGGTCTACTCTTCATAGACACTATTAACAGGAGGCACCCCGTATGGTACTTGGGCAAGATACAAGCTACTAACCCGTGCGGTGAAGAGCCGTTATTAGCATGGGAGAGTTGTAACTTAGGTTCAATTAACTTAGAGAAGTTCGTAGTAGAGAGGAACGGCAAACCAGTAATTGACTGGGAAGGATTAGCAGAAACTATACGTTACGGTGTGAGGTTATTAGACAATGTGATCGATGCAAACCGTTACCCGCTCAAACAGATTGAGGAAGCTACAAAGAGAACTAGAAAGGTAGGACTAGGCGTTATGGGCTTAGCTAGAATGCTAATCAAGTTAGGCATTCAATACGACAGTATAGATGCTGTATACTTGTCTTACCAGCTAGCCAAGTTCATCTACTACCACGCTTTCAAAACGTCAATAGAGCTGGCTAAGGAGAAAGGCGTCTTCCCTGCATACGACCCAAGACGTTACAAAGACATATGGGAGAGTGCATTACCATTTGACCAACTCCTCTCAACGGTAGGTGTTGAAGGTAGAGTAAGTTCAGAAGTTAAAAAACTGACCGAGGTCGTTGACAAACTCGATTTTGACCAACTTAAAGGAGAGAGAATTAAACACGGTGTGAGAAACTCGACCGTCGTCTCGGTAGCTCCAACTGGTACTATCTCAATCATAGCAGGGACGTCTTCTTCTATAGAGCCGTTATTTGCATTAGCCTTCATCAGGAACGTAGCTGTGGGTAAGTTTATAGAAATAGACCCGTTATTCCTCGAGTACCTGAGAAAATACGAGCTTGACGACCCAGAAGTAGTTAAGAAAGTTGCTGAAACTGGCATGATAGGAGAGAATCCCTTCATGCCCAAGAGTATGAGGAGGATATTTAGGACTGCACACGAAGTACCACCAGAGTTCCACTTACTACACCAAGCCTCGTGGCAACAGTGGAACGACAGCGGTACGTCAAAGACTATTAACTTGAGAAGTGAAGAGCCTCCAGAAACTGTTGAGAAGGTGTACTTGCTGGCGTGGAAACTTGGTATCAAAGGTGTGACGGTTTACAGAGATAGATCTAAATCGCAACAGGTCATATACTTCGGCATAAAGAAGGAGAGGGAAGAAGCTGAGAAAAAGATGAAAGAGGAAAAGAAGATACAGTCTCCTCTGCCCTCCTCACTTAGGATATCCCAAAGCAAATATGTGGAGGTCTCGGAAACCTACAGCGGTGGTTGTAAGACTTGTGAGTTGTGAAACGCTAAGCATTATAATATTAATATTTTTTAATTATGACGGTATATCATATTCTTGAGAAGGTTTGCAACTTACATTGCCTTGTGAATATTCGGTTAAAGAGATCCTACCTGCTGTTAGGGCTTTGATAGCTGAGAAACTAGTTGTCGAAAATAACGTTTCGATCTACAAGACGGCGGAATTAATGGGTTTAACACCGGCAGCTGTAGAGAATTATATAAAAAAGAGAAGAGGTAATGCAATAAAGGATGTCTTGAAAAAAGATAAGAAGTTTATGGAAATGATAGAAGGTTTTATAAGGATTATTTCATCTAAGAACGGTAAAGACGGTGCTTCAATATCATCATATTATTGTATGTTATGTGCTGAAGGAAAAAGAGTACTGATTAAACAAGGTTATCAGATGTCACATTGTATAGTAGAGACTCTATCTTCAACTTATGATTTTTCGCTTGAGAAAACTTTCAAGTAATTTTCTGAGAGTGAGTTTTACATAAATTATACCGTTTTTCCGAATAGGTATTTTAACTCTGTCGAACTCAGGTTCTATTTTCTCAGCCTCATTTCCTTTTCCATCAAGTATAGATGCGGAAGAAATTCTAGCAGATAAGATCAGGTTAGCTATTACAGGCTCGTCGTTTAGGTTCACTAATCCTAAAGTAAGTTCGTAATTCTTGTATCTAAAGAGAAATGGGACGATGCCGCTAGGATATAGTTTATAAAGAGAGAGATTAAAAGGCGGTTTACAGTCCAAGTGTATAATTGGAACCTTTAAGTTCCACACTAGTTCATACGGTTTGGCTTCTTTCCACGTGGTACTTTTAGTTACTATTACTTCTGAGCTACCCTCAACTCTTAATGATCTGTTGTCTTTAAACAGTACGATCTCTGATGCAGTGGCAAAGGTTATTGCTTTATGAAGTTCCACTGAGAAGAAATTAGATTTTCCTTCTACTTTCTCGTCAAAATTTAGTATAAACGGGTTCATATAATAGTAGGTGGGGTTGTAGAAGGGTATATCTATCGAAAACGGAGGAGTTTTCTTGTCTAGTTCATGTTCTCTAAACTTTAAACCGTCGATTGTTGTCAGCTCTCCACTTTCCATAATGACTTTTTTACCTTCTAGCCAATCCTTTCTTGTCCAAGGAGAAGGATTAAAATAGCTCTCTCCTTCTTTACAATTTATTAGATCTCGGATTAATCCTACTAACACTTCGCTGTTGATCTTAAAGTCCCAGCCTCTCTGTTCTTTCTTGATCGGTGTCCTAACGTATATAGGTTCAGTATTATTTCTAAGACTCATACTGGTAGTTATCGAACTCCCATCAGGTCCAATTATTTTAGCATATTCACTCCAGAATATTTTTTCTGGACTAAGATAGTTTAACAATTGTGGGAGCTGTTCTATGTTTAGGTCACTTTCTTCTAATTCCACTATTGGAAAATAAGGTAATGGGTAATCAGCGGCTACCTTTAACAAATCATTTGGCTTCATAAGCGGTCAAGCTCATCATCTTAAGAGATCCGACAAATGCCTTTTCATCATAAATTCAGGATCGGGGGTAATTCTTCATTCTTTTCGATATTATTTCCGCCACTTTCTTGCCTTCCACTTTCCCTCTAACTTTGAACATTACTTTACCCATTATTACATTAAATGCTTTATCCCCTTTCTCCTCGATAATTCTTATATTTTCTTGGATTACTTGATCTACGATCTTCTCTAGTTGTTCATCACTAATCTTAGAATATTCCTCCACGAGTTTATTTATATCTTCCTTCTTTCTGGAATATTTTAGCAATATTTTAGGAATTGAGTCCTTACTTATCTCGTCTTCGTAAAGTAACTTTATCATGTACTCTAATAAGTCATCGGTAATTATTGATATATCTCCTCCCTTAGACTTTACGTACTTTAAGTTGACCTCCAGTACTGAGGCAATCACGGATGGAGAAACTTTAGGAGAATATTTATTCACAAGCTCTTCAAAAAGGTCTATTTTGGTACTGTTTAACATCGCAGTAGCAAGCTCTTTACTTAAACCCCAGATCCACAAACTTTTTCAGTTTACTTTCAGGCTTCTCAGGCATAAAAGTCTTTGCTAATTCTATTATCTTAGAGTCAATTCTTCTAGGCGGTATATCTGTCTCTGGGTACATACTGGCAGAACCGCGCTGAGGTCTCATAAACTTTGTAGTTCCGTCCTCGAGAGCAGTCCTCGTCTCTTTTGGGATCCCTTCCAGAGCGTATAAAATACGGTCTCTTATCGTATCTAGAGCCAGTTGTAACCTAGCTTTATCCCCGACTACCAATACGAAAGCGTCTTCTTCACTTACATTTAATGCTTTCTTTACCTTGTCTACTTCTTCCTGAGATATTCCATAATTGGGTAATTCATCTGAGTGAAATAGTCCCCCTAGACCTGCTAAAACTCTCACGTAATCTGCAACTTCCGTTCCGAACCTTCTGTTTTTCATTAGTTCCCATCCGAAAATCCCTCTAAACTTAGGTATCTTAACTCCGTAGACTAAAGCTCCCTTTTCCAGTTCTTTCTTTACCAGTCTACTATTTGTGGAAGCAAAGATCGAAGTTAGGTCTGTAGGCTTATAATTTTCAAGAATCAACTCTTTAGTAACTCCTCTTCTCTGAGTTAACTCTTCTTTGATCTTTAATAACTCGTACTGTCTCGTCGCTTCGTTTCTTATTATCTCCGGGACGAGCTCTAATCTCTGAACTCCCTTGATTTCAGTCTTAACTCCGCCCTGAATAGATACGTTTAGGTCTTGTCTTATTGTCCCTATTCCTCTTTTTACTTTTCCGGTCATTCTCAACAGCTGACCAATTGCAAAGGCTACCTTTTCAGCTTGTTCTGGTGTATGTATGTCCGGGGCTGTGGAGATCTCTATTAACGTTACGCCTAGCCTATCTAGGTTGTAGTCGATTTCATCTTTATTATCACTTATTTTTCTCGATGCGTCTTCTTCTAGGGAAATTGTTTGTATACCTATCTTATTACCATCTACTTCTATGTATCCTCCCAAAGCTATAATAGCGGTTCTCTGAAAGCCGGAAGTATTGGAGCCATCTATAACTATTTTCCTCATTACGTAAACTTCGTCAACTAACGTACTGTGGAGTGAAAGGGCTATGGCCGTGACTATGCCCAAAGCCTCTTCGTCGATCAAATGAGGGGGCTCCTCGTCGCATTCGACAAGGCATGAGTTTTTGGGTAACTTATAAACATATTTCTTATCTTTTTTCCACTCGAACAAAGCAGCTATATCTACTTCTCCTAACTCGCTGAATGAGGGTCTTAAATACCTCTCTAATGATACATGAAAGGTTTCATTTAGAGATGTATCACAGTTGCAGAAGAGTTTGTGAGAGGTATTTAATTGCTGATGTATTTCCAATCCTACTTTTAACCCTAACTTACTGTAATCTAATTCTGTCATGATACCACCTGGGATACATTTCGGGAACGTGAATCGGATTAATTTCTCCTACAAAATTAGTGAGCATAAGCTCTTTAACCTTATCTAAGTCTGTTTCATGAGCTAAAACCCACATGAGCTTGACCAAAGCTGTTTCAGGTAACATATCCTCTAAAGGTACTACCCCAGCTTCCTGAAGGAGTCTTCCCGTAGTATAAACGTTCATGTTTACCCTCCCGAACAAGCACTGTGAAGTCATCCCTATAAATATACCGTCCTTAGTAGCTCTCTTGAACGCATTATAAAATTCGGAGTGGGTGTGTCCTAAACCAGTTCCCTCGACTATAATACCTTTTACACCCTTATTCATTAAGTAATCGATTATATCCGGCAATAGACCAGGGTAGTACTTTAATAGGAAGACGTTAGGGTCGAGCTTAGCGTCTACTTCGTTTGCGTCCTTCTTCCTTATGTAATCGTCTCTGAGAATCTCTATTTTTCTTTCCCTATAATACACCTTAGCCAATGGGATGTCATTAACACTTTGGAATGCGTCTCTTCTACTTGTATGCATTTTTCTAACTTTTACACCTCTGTGGACTAGGGTGTAAGTATCGGATGATTCCCCATGCATATTAACAGTAACTTCAGCAAACGGAGCATCTTTTGCTACCAGAACTGAGGTCAAAAAGTTTATAGGCGCGTCGCTGCTTGGTCTATCACTACTCCTCTGAGACCCTACCATAACTACCGGTCCGGTTAGGCTCTTAAGCGAGAATGCTAAAGCTGGTGCTGTGTAAGCCATAGTATCAGTTCCGTGAGCGACAACTACTCCTTTTGCTCCCTTATCTAAAGCATTCTTTACTTCGTTTGCTATTTTTATCCAGTATTCAGGCTTCATATTCTCGCTAAGTATGGAAAACAAAACTTTTGCGTCAATTTTAGCTATCTCGTTTATCTCAGGCATGAACTTGAGAATCTCTTCAATTGTCAAAGCAGGTCTTACAGCACCGGTATCGTATTCTATTTTGCTTACTATAGTGCCTCCAGTGCTGATTATAACAACTTCACTCTTGTCTTTAACCGCTTTCTCCTCTGCCTTTTTCTCCTCTCTTTTTTCTCCTCTCTTTATCAGCTTAACTTCGGATATACTATCTACGGATATACCGATGTTATATCCGTTATCAAGTTTTATGACTAAAATGTCATCAGATGAAGAATAAGAGGGCATTATAATTGCTTTTAGTATTACCCCATTTTTTGTAAGCTCTATGGTATCCCCTTCTTGTAAGTTAAATTTCTTTAAAAAATCAAGTGCCTTACCTGCGTAAGTTTCAGACATAATAAAAGGAGAAAAACTGGGACTAAAAAATCTTTGGGCGATTCAGGGCTCCTTTGCAAATTGTAATATCTCTGTTGATTTGGACTTATTCAATGGAGGAATTATTGAATATATTTGATCATTTCACGAAGAAATAAGGGTTCTTGTAATCAGCAGTTATGGGACTTTAACGTAACTTAAAGATTTTCATCAGCCCCAGCGGTCCGCCTAAATAACGTTCAACGAACCTGAGGAACGCCTCCACGCTCCTCAGGTTAAGCTCCCCTATCAGCTCCCTGACGACGTTGTTGATGGTGAAGATCGCGAGGTAGCCCTGGAGCCTCTCCCTCCTCCACGGTAGACCCAAAATCGTATTATGAAAAATAACTCCAGCAGGATAATATCGACTCATAGCGAATAACAGGATTTATAAGAGTATTAAGAATTCAGTTGTAGAAAGGTTTAAGGTGAGGGAGATGTGGTATTACCACGTGAGCAAGTGAGATGATAATACATC
>Ga0208006_100762_pt1 | contig 10459 bp, 9 predicted proteins | sample ECH_Bnyco_MetaG_FD_187131 | JGI IMG/M metagenome (GOLD analysis project Ga0208006, IMG submission 187131) | Hot spring microbial mat communities from Yellowstone National Park, Wyoming, USA - ECH_B nyco_MetaG (SPAdes) (version 2) | ecosystem: Environmental > Aquatic > Thermal springs > Hot...
ATTAGCATCCGAGTTTAGGACGCCCCTTAAATCCACGCACGGCGGCGCCCGGATGAGAGAGCGGTGTGCGGGGCACCTAAGCGTGAGAAACGGTTATCCGGACATAATTCCACGCACGATGGAAAGCTAGAACAATAGAATTTGACGGGCAACACCTACCAGATGGAACGGGGTCTTAGCGAACGCGGCGTCCAGCGTTTACACTACAAATATTAAAAAATCAACCTAAGTGCCAGCTATTAATTCCTACTTATAACTTATCCACCAAGATCATGTTCTTTACATTATACCCATGTTCACTTAAGAACTAGTAAAATCCTCTATGTAACGTGAGGGCGCTTGTATTCGTAGTTACAGAGGTTGCATAAAGAACAGCGTCGAAGATGTCCTTCCAACCACTGCGGATAACGTCGTACACGATTTGAACGTCATCTGGAGTCGGGGAAAGGATCTTAACTTCGCCTGAATACAAAACATTTAGAAATCCGCGAAGCGCATTCTAAGGTAAAAATTGTAGGGAGAGAGCCTTGGCCTCTTTCACCATCACAGCGAGCAACTCGATCAACATTAGCTGTGGATAACACAAGGTTTTATCAGCGAGCTACCTCAAATCCACACCCTGACCTTCACCCCCACCATCGGGAGGATGAATGATGTGTCAACTATTACTTCTGAGGGTTCGCTCACTTAGCTCTTCACCCACGCTTTCAATCTCCTCTAGCGTAACTTCAGCCCAATACTCACCCTCGGTTTTACCCATTGGAATAAGTTCAATCTTACCAGAGCTAACTTTAACAAGCATGGCATCACCCTCTCTTACCCCCACTGCATCAGCAAGCTCCTTTGGTATATAGACCATATTCTTCTTACCAATCCTAACTCTCCTTATCATACATACGCTTATTACCATACCAGCTAATAAGTTCTCCATGGAGAGTAATTTACGCCCAAGTATTGGGGTACTAGGGCATATTCATTCAACAAGACCTACCACCATTGCTTTCAAGACTCTCAGTACCAGCTCCTCCAAGTAGGAGATTCATATTTCTCCAAAACCTCGTCTTCCACGGAAAATACAAATTTACGCTCAGTACCGATTGTGCTCCAAACACGTCTTCTGTGTCTACGGTTTAAGGTGAGGATGGTAATAATACGAATACAAGTGTGGAAAAGGGTGGTGAATATGCGGTTGAGAACTTACCGCTACCGAGCGTAGACACCAAAAGACAACTACGGGTGGGGTGTTGTAGACCCCCAGAGTGACCTGCAGGCTCCAACGAGCTCTTGTACGCAGGAAAGGAAGAGTATAGTGAAAATAAGTATATACTGAGTGGTGACAAGTTTAGACAACCTCCACTACGCCTAAGAAACCAAAATCATAGTTCCAGGTACTGCACCCCCAGGTCGCGTAGCAGGTAGCAAAAAAGGCTCTATCAGACTAAACGGGGGTTCTCCAGGGATTCGCAAAACCGGGAAAAATAAGGCTCGCAATTTCTTCCTTACAGTTTACCCTCAAGGTGGCTGGAGACTTTCCAGTATAGGCGGGTGGGTGGAGGCTGGGATCCGGGAGGAGAGGAAAGCCAAACCGTATTTGAGTAAAATTGGCTTCTTCACCCTGATGGTTCAAAGGGATTTTCGAATAAAGCCAAGTGCCCAAGTGTGTATAGCTCTACCCAATAGATAGAGTCTGAGTGATATTCTCGGCCAGGGAAGCCGAGGTGTGACCCCAACAACCCCACCAACGCCCAAAAACCGTGGATTTAATTCACTAGTGGACGATTTTTAACCGAATAGGGCTTCTAGGATGACGGCGGTGGGGTGCGTGAACGCAAAATACTTCAAAGTAGGTTTGAGCTTTTCGGCTTTCAACCTATATCCACTCTAGTGTACTAGCTCCTATCCTAATACTTTGAATGCGTTGCACGAATGTATATGTTGACCAGTAAATCATTTGGGTAGCCCGGAGGGAGGTGTTAGGGCTCATTATGCTAGTACGCAGTTTGACCACCCACAGTCGAGGCACCTCACACATCCCTCCTGGTTGGCCAGGTTTTCGCTACCACACACCGTGCACCTCGTGAACTCTAGGCGCTCCTCTGGTCTAACAACAAGCCCTAATACACTCTTCGGCTCACTCATTCTGGATTTTGCCGTGGGAGTCGGGAGGCTCACGCCTAGCTCACCCATCATGCGCAGGGTGGTGTTCTCTGGCTGCGCTGGGTAGCTCCCAGCCCTCTGTGAAGGGGTGGTTAAAACTTGACCCGGCTTAGAGGTGTCCCTGTAGACGGTTATACCCTTCAATCCGAGCCTGTGGGCGAAGAGGTAGGCGCTGAGTACATCCTCGGGTTCAACCCAAGCGGGCATGTTTATGGTTTTGCTCACCGCGGCGCTCACCCACTTTTGCACTTCGTACTGGGCTCTAATATGGTCCCACCAAGGTATGTCGTACGCTGTCAGGAATATTCTCCTCATGTCTTCTGGAACCTCGTTTATACCTTGGACTGACCCCCCATTCTTGGAGACGGCTTCAAGTACCTTCTCCCTGTTAAGCCCTCTCACTGCGAGTTGTAGCTCGAATTCGGGGTCAGCGTAGTAGAACCTCCCAACTGTGGCGTGTTTTTCGAAGACGATGGCGTACTGGGGCTCGAGGCCTGACGATACATCTGCAATCATCGAGATGCTGCCTGTAGGGGCAACCGTCATGGTGTGCGAGTTCCTAGCACCCCTCTTAGCGAGGCTTGAGGCTTTATCCCAATCCATTGACCACCACTCCCTGTGGTGGTAGCCCTCGAACGGTAGCTCGCCGCACGCAAGCCTAGAGGAGTTGAAAAGTGGGAAGCATCCCCTCTCCTCGGCGAGTCTTATGGACTCCATCAGGGAGAAGAATGAGACGTATTCGGCTACCCTACTCATAAACCTGAAACCCTCCTCACTATTATAGGGTATGCCTAATGCGTAGAGGGTGTCCGCGAGCCCCATGATACCCAAGCCGATACGCCTGGTCTTCTTTGTGACCTCCTCGATCTCCGGGAGAGGGTATTTGTTCACATCTATCACACCGTCGAGGAACCTCGTAGCCACCTCCACCACCCTTCTAAGCTCATCCCAGTCGAACACCGCTTTTCCCCCATCTCGTTTCACGAAGGCGTAGAGGTTTATCGACCCTAGATTACACGACTCGTATGGGTAAAGTGGCTCTTCACCGCAGGGGTTGGTGCACCTAATCGGTCCAAGCGCCTCGTATAGAGGATTATTACGGTTGATATTATCAAAGAACACGAGGCCTGGGTCCCCGCTCTTCCAAGCGGTTCTCGCGATGTCCGCGAAGAGCTTGGCTGGGTCCACTTCCCCCCAAACCGAGTTGTCCCGTGGATTCACGAGCGGCCAGGGCTTACCGGCTGCGTAGTGCTCCCAGAACCAGGGTGTGACGAGCACTGAGAGGTTAAAGTTCTCAAGGAAGCCGGGTACACTCTTTGCACCCACGAATTTTTGGATGTCAGGATGGTTTATCTCAAGTATACCCATGTTCGCACCCCTTCTTTTCCCTCCCTGCTTGACCACGTCTGTTAGGGTGTCTATGATACGCATGAAGGAAACGGGTCCCGAGGCGGAGCCACCCGTGGACGAGACCCTGTCGCCCTCAGGTCTAAGCGGAGTATAATTAATACCCACCCCACCCCCCGACTTAAACACCAGCGCTGCCTCCTTAGCGGCATCCATTATGGATTCAAGGCTGTCCTCTACGGGTAACACGAAGCACGCGCTAAGCTGGCCGAGTCTCGTGCCAGCGTTGAATAGGGTGGGACTATTCGGTATAAACTTTCTTTGAGCCATTATATCATAGTAGGCTTTAAACGTATTCGAATGCCGTTTGAGCCCTGTTCGCAGCGCCCAAGCGATAAACTCATCCCATGTCACCTTCATCCTTCGAGTTCTAGAGTGCTCAGCGAAGAGGTGTTTCAATCGCTCGATGTGCTCACCGCTAAGCGTGTAGCCCCCCTCACCTTCCACGTCGAAAGCGAGTTTACCGGGCGTCGACAAGGAGGCAGCCTCGCCTCCGACCACAACCCCACCACCCTTCGGATCGTAGACATCACCGTCGTACACCAAGTCTGCTAGGGCTACTAGGGCTGCAACCCTCTGAAACATTTGCTTCGGCCCCTCAATAAGCCTCCCAGAATCATCTTTGAGCAGATACCTTGATGCGAGCAGTCGTATCGCGTTAAGAGAAAGAGACTTATCAACCTCGTCTAGCTCCCTACCCAGTAGGCGCTTCTTTTCTTCCCTAACCTTTTCGTGCTCTTTCCTGTAGACGACGTACGCCTTAGCAACCTCGTAGAGGTTGAGCTCGACGAGCGTCCTCTCCACAAGGTCCTGGATCTCCTCGACGTGTGGTTTACCCTCCCTTCCAAAGCGTGAGGACACCTTCTCAAGCGTCCTGCTATAAGCCTCCTCAACCATGGATTCATCTGTTCTCCCCACAGCCTCAAAGGCTTTTGAAATAGCCCTACGAATTCTCCCCGCATCAAACTCCTGCTCCCTACCATCCCTCTTTACGACCACGTTTGGGAGATCCATACATCCTAGTCTATATCTCAGCTTAAGTATATTTCGGTTAAAAACAGTCAGCAAAGAGGAGTAATGCTACCATGTGAACCAGTCAACGAAAACATCGGACATTAACACCATACACTCGTAATACTATTAGAGTGTTTAATCAACTATGAACCCACTACTAATCACCCCAATCATGCAACCACATCGTACTGCACTATCCCAATGATTCAAGTGTTCACTAAACGCGAGCTAGATTGACCACGACAGTGTCCAGTATGCACATCTTTCCTTCTCCTTTAAGACAAAACATGGAGGTCATTGGCGCCAATATACCTAGGTGGGCTACCGACTTGAAGACTGGGTTTTGGAAAGTTTATAAAACACGTACAAGATGAGTATCTAGTACAGGCTTGACTCAAACAATCGCGTTCAATAAGTATTTATGTAGATGGGGAGTTTAGTTATGGAGACCCAGAGTTGGGGTGGTTTTTCGGATGATCTTCGAAGGGCGTCTGAGCTTTTCGGCGCTATGGATGAGACCAATCTGAGGATTCTTCTGATGCTGAGTGCGTCGCCTCTCAGCACCCGGGAGCTCGCGCGGCGGCTTGGAACAGCTGAGTCACACGTCTCTGAGAGGATAAAGAGGTTTGCAAATGAGGGTCTTGTTAGGAGTGAGGGTTGGGTGCGCCTGAATGGTAGGAACTTGAAGCTTTATTCGGCGACTTTACGCTCAATTAGGGTTGACTTCAAACCCGAGAGCTTCATGTTGACGCTGCAAAGAGAGGGTGCGGCGAAGGATACCAACATTTTCTTGGCGCCCTACATGCGTTATGATCCACCCAAGCTACGCTATAAGGTTGTGGGTAGGAGGGCTGAGAGGGTTGTTATCGGCGGCTCGAGGGGGGCCGTCGTTGTGTGGGGGGTCGTTGGGATAGGTAAGACAAGCCTGGTCGCGTCGTGGGCCGCTGGGCTACGGAAGAATGGGACAATGGTTTTCTGGCACACTCTGAGGCCGGGTGACTCGTTCACCTCGGTGTGCACCAAGCTCACCCAACTCTTCCCGGAGCACAAGCGTAGCGAGGTGTTGGAGGCCATGGCAAGATGTGTGGAGGAGGGTAGATTTGACGGGCTAATTGACGAGGTGATTCGCTCGCTGGGCGGATTCAAGGGCGCCATAGTGTTCGACGACTACCACGTATGCTCAGGATGATGCTCTCCGCATGCTGATACGTGGGCTGTGTGCTTCGGGTGTGAAGCTGGTTGTGTGCTCTAGGGCGCACCCGGTTGAGTTGGTCACGCTGAGTGGTGTAGGTGAGGTGGAGCTTGGCCCGCTTAGTGTGGATGAGGTGACCCAATTCCTCCGACCGAGGCTTCCTAAAGTCAGAAATTTTGGGCGCCTATTGTTGGAGTGCGCCCCAATCGGAGGTCACCAGCTCGGCTTAGAGTTATACTGTAGCGCTCTTAGCTCGGGTGGTGTGAGTCACCCAAATGTATTGGAGGGCTTCCTACACGAGCAGGTGTGGGAGGCTCTTTCGGATAGCGAGAAATTCGTGCTTTCATATCTCTCAGTCTTTAGGGGGAGTGTGGGGTTAGAAGGCCTGCGCCACGTGTCGCCTAGAACCATAGCTGGACCGCTTAGAGGCGCTCTCTACTCGCTTGAAAAGAGGGGGCTCATCAAGAGGGCGGAAGGGGGTTACACCGTGCATGAGATCATAAGGGACGCCGCCTACTCGAGCCTAGCTGATCCCCGACTACTACACCTTAAAGCCGTAGTCAGCAGTTTCAAAATGTATAGGTTTATATGGATTTCTTGATTTGGATGATCCGGTTGTGCATGGGCAGTAGGGTGGTAGCAGAGACCCAAGACCTCCGCTGGCTGAGGGAGGAGTACATGCACACACATGGGGGGAGGAGGGAGGGTGAGGCTGACTGAGGATGGAGGGCGCTCCCCACCGGGAGTGGTGGGTGGGTGCGTCCTGACAGGGGCCAAGCGGAGTGGGGCCGATGAACCCGTGAGGTCCCTATATGATGCACTGAAGCCCAAGCTCCACTACGCGTACGACAGGTGTGCGGACGCATACCTACGTACGCCTTCGTAGAGTGAAACCCGCAGAATACTATGGGGCCATGGGCGACCCATCCTCGGCTCTCGAGGAGGTCTACCACTCCTTCCTCTCACGCGACTTAGAGAGGGCCACAGAGTCACTCGCGAAGAATTTACCCAAAATCATCGATGCGGGGCTATGGTTATCACTGCACCAGATAGCCCAAGAGCTTCTCGCCAAGATTGGCGACGAGAGGATTAGAGGCTGGCTTATATACCTGGAGGCGATATGCAGCCAAGACTCAAGCCTCACAAGCAAAGAGTCACTCGACCTACTCGGCCAAGCACTGATACTCGCGGAGAAATACGCAGATTCACTGCTTCTTGCGCGCGCCCATTTGGCGCTCGGCCAAGCCCTCCAAGATTTGGGTGAAACCAGAAAGGCTGAGCGACACTACACGCTTTCACTCAAATTCTCCAAGGACACGAGGCAACACCTGAGTATCAGGGCTAACGTTACACAGTCCCTAGCGGAGCTATGGTTCGCTAGGGAGGAGTTTACGAGGGCTCTCGGATCATATATTAGGGCTGAAAGAGCCCAGAGGCGCCTCGGAAATGAGAGAAACGCGCTTCTTGCGAGAAGCCGGATGGCGTTAATAAACTACTATATTGGTCAACCAGAAACGTCACTTGTAATACTGGATGAGATGCGTGAGCGGGTGTTCGCCACTTCTAACCACACGCTTAGAACCTCGTGGCACATGGTTGCCACATTCGCCCTCTTCGCACTCGGACGCCTAAAAGACGCCCTCAAACAATCCTCAGAGTGGGTTGACGCCCCCAAACTCACCAACTACCCAGGTTACACCCGTGAGGCGCTATGCTTCCGCGCGATACTTTTAACCCTATTGGGCGAGGCCAAAGAGGCCGAAAAATGCCTCACCCAAGCACGGAGACTGAATGGGAAGCCTGACAAACACAACCAGGGCTTCATGGAGATGGCGTACGCGGCCCTCCTCACCTTAAAAGGGTGAAAGGGAAAAGGCGTTCAAACACTACTCTAAGTGTATAAAGCTCCTCATAGACGAAACACTCCACCAAGCCATGCGTGCACTAATCATCGCCAAACTGGAGCTAGAAAAAGGAAAAAGGGATACCGCGCAAGCCTACATCAAAAGATGCGTGCCGCTCTTCGAAAAAATAGGGGCGAAAAGATACGCATTAGAAGCACAATCCCTCCTATCACGAACCGAAACCGCGAACACATCAGCCATAATAGATAGCTAAGCAAACCGTAGCCCTAAGCGATGACCCAGATTCTTTGAAAGCCAACCACATATTGTACTAACCGTGACACTAAATGTTTAATCCGTGGGAGGCTATTTACCAGTACATACAAGAAATTTTAGAGGCGGATAATAAGGAGGACTGGAAGTTTCAGCACACATACAAGCTATGTAAGCTAGCAAAAACAATAATATACCCTCATCACTCAAATTATATGAGTGGTGTTAAACACAGCCACGCTGAGTAGGTTTATGGTATTAGCGGGCACACTTGGAGTTGCTCCGTCGGGCTTTACCACACTTATGTGCTGGCTATACTGGGACAGAAGAAACGTCATCCTGCTTAGCCAACCTAGCCATACTGGGCTACAACATTTACACCTCATATACTGCTGTCACAGAGTTAACGGGGAGGGCATCGAGGAGTCGAGCGGCAAGCTGACACCGCAAGCACAGAGAATGCATGAATGAACGGTTCCCATGCTCTGCCACCATCTTCGAATTGTTATCTAGGGTGAAGGCCAGGAAGTATAGATAAACGTATCCTTATTGGTTCGCGAGTCTGATTAGAGTCTTCCTTAGAACCTCGACACCTCTATGCGCCTGCTCCCACTCCGTCCACTCCTCTGGGGCGTGGCTGACCCCACCCCTGCTTGGTACAAACACCATTCCTACTTCTCCTGTTAGCTTAGCCATGTTCTGCGTGTCGTGTCCAGCTCTACTGGGAAGCTGCATGTACGAGTAGCCCAGCTCTTCCACGACTTTGCTTATTGTGTGGATAACCAGTGGTGAGCAGTTAACTGGCTCGGTTTTCTGGGGTATGGAGTATTCGAGGTCAACGTTTTCTCTCTTCGCATATATTTTAGCACTCCTGACAACCCTGCCAACAGCGTCTTCGAGGTCTGCTGCTTCAAGCGACCTTATGTCGGCGACCAGGGACGCTTCCCCTGGGATAACGTTTGCGACGTTTGGGAAGAGTGTAATATGCCCTGTGGTGCCCACCATGTCGCCGTGCTTTAGAGCTATCTCTCTTATCTTGAGGGTGGTCCTCGCAAGTGGGATAGCCGGGTCACGCCGCATATTCATAGGTGTGGCACCCGCGTGCGACTGTCTGCCTTTGAAGGATATATTCAACCAGCGTATACCCACTATCCCCGTGACCACTCCTATATCCACTCTATTAGCCTCGAGGACTGGGCCCTGCTCAATGTGTAGCTCCACATGGGCTCTAATTGGCCTCGTGAACCTCTCCACGTACCCTTCCCGGGGGATTCGTGTAACCCCCTCCCCAAACCTCCTCCCATCATATTTGTTCTTTAAGTCGTAGAGTGCTTGTCTTTCCAGCACCCCAGCAAAATAGGAGCTACCCGTCAACGATGAAAACGCGCCCTCCTCATCTGTGAACACAATCAAAGCTATCGGGAGCTTGGTTCTAACACCGTCATCATTGAACATCCTAATAGCCTCAAGTCCCCCCATAACACCCAGAACACCGTCAAACATCCCCCCATTCCACACGGAATCAATATGTGAACCAGTGGTCACAATAGGGGACTCAACCTCACCCGACCTCACACCAATCATGTTGCCCGCGGCATCGGTGAAAACACGCAAACCAGCCTCCCTAAACGTCTTTAACACATACTTCCTAGCCTCAACATCATACTCACTCAGGGAGGGCCGACTAATACCCCCAGTCACCTGCCTACCAATCTCCCCAAGATTCAACACATCCTTTCTCAACCTATCAATCAAGGCGGAACACAAGTGTATGCCTCCTACTTTTTAATAAGACTATTTTTGAAACGAGCCCTTGACACATTATAAGGGCCGAAGCTGGGAGCCTCACCAGATGGATTCTAAATCATAACTCACTATACGGCAGCAGCGTTTGCACTAGTAGGGTTTTTATTAGATGGGTCTCCTAATACGCGTTGATGTCACTCACCCCAAGCATTCATTTTGCCCGGCAATACGCCTACCTCGTCCTACAATATTGTATAGAGTTTACAACCCTTCTCCTCTCTGGGACCAGACGCCCACCACTCTCAGCGAATATGGGGAGCACAAACCCTGTGGAACCACATAGTGGATTACCCAGACTATTAGGGTCCACGTATATATGGGTAGGGAGGCAATACTTATGACGTTCAGCGCGAAAACGATTATGATCAAAAACACCAACATTGTGGATGCAGCTAACTCTAGGATAATTGAGAATCAGAATGTAATAGTGGACGGCTCACATATTAAGGAGATAAGCGGCACAACACCTGGTAGCGAGGTTTTCCACGTTGTTGATGGTGAGAAGAGCTACCTGATGCCTGGGATAGCCGACCTCCACGTTCACCTTAACTGGGACGGTGGACCCGACCCGAGGCAGGCGGTGCTACAGGAGGGGGCTAAGGTGGCCGTACTACGAGCCTACAGGCACGCGTTAGACCACCTGAAAATGGGGGTCACAACACTATTGGATGTAGGCTCCATGGATGACCTAGCTATCGACTTGGCCTCAGCGATTAGGAGGAACGTGGTGTTTGGACCACACCTCTATGCGACTGGGAGAATCATA
>Ga0208006_100765_pt1 | contig 10429 bp, 10 predicted proteins | sample ECH_Bnyco_MetaG_FD_187131 | JGI IMG/M metagenome (GOLD analysis project Ga0208006, IMG submission 187131) | Hot spring microbial mat communities from Yellowstone National Park, Wyoming, USA - ECH_B nyco_MetaG (SPAdes) (version 2) | ecosystem: Environmental > Aquatic > Thermal springs > Hot...
CCTTTGGGCTAAGCCTCAGAAAAACATCTAGCTTCTTTGGTCTACTCTCAGAGCCAGTCTCGAAGTCGAGTGTAGAGGAGTGAACGAGAAAGGTTGAGGAGAAGCTGAGCTTTCAACCCAAAGCCACGTGAGTATTCATCGCTGTTGACTCGTGGTGAAGTGTGGCGGCCAACCGCTGTACGTGTGGGTTGCTGTCGACGCTTGCACAACCCATCTCGTTCGGTGTTTCACTCACAAGGACCACGGCGAACGCGCTCAGATTTCTGCGCAGGCTGAGGAGGAGGTGCCTGTGTGGGTGACCCTGTGATCCTAACGGATCGGGGACCATGGTAGCGTGAGGCTGTGACCAGAGCTTGTTTTAGAAACCACGTTCACCAAACTTTTGGGTTGCGTAGCTCTGTTGAATCTTTGGGTACCTCAAGGATAGGTCGAGGGTTTTCTACAACAACACAAACCCAAAGAAAACACTCTTCACACCTCTTCTCGACTTCCTAGAACATGCACTACTACATTGAGTGGAGGTGACACGAATGAAGTCTTATCCGGACACCATCTATGTGAACACAGAATACGATTCAAACATCATACTAATTATTATCTAAGGGATAGGATTTTATCTGTCAAAATCAGGTAAAATTTTTTGCCAAAGATTTTATAAATACTTTTACCTATATTTACGATAGATGATTCACAGTGGGAGAAATTACTGTGATTACCAAAGCTACATCTAAGAGCAAATCCTTAAGAGCAACTATTCCTATGGGCATCGTCAAGCAGTTTAGTCTCTCGGAAGGAGACAAACTCGACTGGGAGATTAGGGCAGAGAATGGAGAGCTTATAATCGTCGTGAAACCATTAAAGAGAGGTGAAAACAAACGGATAACGGGATAAAAGACGCTAAACAGTCAACTAATAATTCATCTAATAGAGTATTTATTCTTTTTAGAAATACTATCCCTGAAATTCCCTCTACAACGTACGGAACTTTTGCGATTTACAAATACCCAGCAAAGTTTATCCCTCAAGTTGTAGCTTATATTTTGAAAAAGTACGCACAACCAGGTATGAAAATATTTGATCCGTTCGCAGGTTACGGAACTGTAGGCATAGTATCGCGGGTTTACGGTTACGATTACGAGATGTGGGACTTGAACCCTATAATCGACGTAATTCACAAAACGGCAACCATGCCTCCCCCGAAAACAAACCTAATGGACATGGTGAATTTGATAAGAGCACTCAAAAATTCGGACAAAGAGTTTATTCCCAAATGGTCTAACCTGAATTATTGGTTTCCGCAAGAATTTGTACCAACACTTTCAAAGGCTTGGGGTTTTGTCCATTCCTTGAAAGATGACACCAAGTATCTTCTTATAATACCATTACTAAAAGTGACAAGATACTTTTCTTTCAGTGATGAAAAAGTGCACAAGTTATACAAATCGAAATATTCAAAAAGGAAGATAGAAGAACTCTTGAAAAAGAATTGGAGATATCAGTTTTACAGTATGTTGGAAAAGGAAATTCGCACTCTACTAGTGAAGATATGGGAATACAACCGTCTTAAACCCAAACAGGTGAATTACAAAATAAGATCAGGTATAGACACTTTAGAGACAAGTTTATACGATAATGTAAACATTCTTATCACGTCACCTCCGTATTTGCAAGCTCAAGAGTACATAAGGTCAACCAAACTAGAATTGTTTTGGCTAGGGTACGAAGAATCGTATATTAGAGAATTAAGTAAAAAAGAAATACCTTATCGGACGGTAAAGAAAACAAAAATTTACTCTGAAAAATTCTATGAAATTCGAGACAAAATAAACAAAGAACATCTTAGAAATCTTTACGACAGATACTTTAATGCGATTTTAAGCGCGCTTTCAACATTAGGCGAAAATGTTACCGATTGTATGTGTATATTTGTAGGTCCTGCGAAAATAAGGACAACTCCAGTACCAATTGATGAGATTATAATAGAACATTTACAAGAGTTTGGTTGGATGCATGAAGTTACATATATTGACACAATAGTTTCACGAGTGATGTTTGAAACGAAAGTCAATCCCGCGTCTGGAGAAAAAGACAGTAGAATACGCACAGAACATTTGGTAGTCTTAAAAAGAAGATAATGAAAAAGATGATGTGATTTACGAAATCTCAAAAGGGGATTTAAAACCGAGCAAATACAAAGCGAAATTAAGGAACTATATTTCGAATATCAAACAAGAAATTTTAGAGAGACACAATATAGATTTTGATAATAGGGAATAGGAGATTTGCTTCTTTCTGCTTGCAGAAGTAATGATTTCAACGTGATTCAAGACCAAGGAAATAAAATGTTTTTAGACGATGGACAGCTACTTAGGTGGGTGCAAGAAAAATTAATACCAAACACAATAGTAGTAAGTTTGGATGACGAAGATATAGTAAGACTGTTGTTATTCTGTCTTGAAATCACTTACCGGATGTTTGAGGGAAGAACAAGAGCAACAGTCACACAGAAAGGATTTAGAGAAAGAAGAAGCTTTGAGGGCATACTTGTAGATCAGTTCGTTGGTAAATTAGGAGAAATTTTTGTTAAAAAGTATCTTGAAAAGAATTTTTCTGGAAACATCCAATTGGATTGGCAAATATCCACTCAGATTGAGAAATATAGAAATGACATTGTGAATGCCAGCAAGAACATTAGTATAAAATCTTCGTCTACCTTGGCGGGTGTGTGGGCAGAAGCGGACATTGGTTATGATTATGGAATAATGGTCAAGTGTTTAGTTCCTAAATAGCCGATTTTGCAATTCTTTATAGAAGTTTGTGGTTTTTCAAGATTACTTGATTTCGCAGAAAAGAGAATACCGCCTGATAATGGTCTTTTTAAAGATTATCTCAGAGAAATTAGGGAAAGAATAAGATACACATGCGGTGAAATTCAAACTTCACTAAAAGGTTTTATTTGTGGATATTTCAAAACATCTGAATACTCCCCTACAAGACAAGGAACTAAATTGCCTTATTTGGGCGAAGTTAAAGAAGAAAGATACTTGGTCTGTGTTAACGAACTCAAATGGACAAAAGAAGAATGGAGAAGATTTCTAGAAGAAGTAGGGCTTTTACAAGCATCTGGTTAGTACGTCTGAGTTTTTTCGCATTTGGTGCGAGGGTTACTCCATAGATTCCACCAGTTCTCGCTATTGATTGGTACATCTATTGCATCAGTCAGGGAGATATGAGATACTAATTTGAATGTAGATTCTTTTCCCCCTGGATTTAAAAGCATGTTTGTGTCCTTTAGTCCCATTAAGCCCTTGGTTAGGGAGCGTCGATAAAACAGGATTTAATTTTCGGAAGTTAAAGGTAATGTTATACGGATAAGCCTTATTTATGGTGTGTCAGGTTTGATTTGTTTACCATAACACAAATAACACACTCAAAATTTATCAAAATAAGGTTTAATATTTTATGGTTAGCATTTTATACTCTAACGCTTTCCCTCCTCGCCTCGGCAAAGGAGCTTCAGGCGCTCGTGCTCTCGCTTTCCGAGGAAAAACCGGATCTCGAAGAGGCGTGGGTGCGCGAGTACGGCGGCACTCGTTGTAAAGAGGGTTGCTTGCGGAATGCAGGGGGTGTCCGCACGGTCCCTACGCCTACCGCATAAAGAGGGAAGGCGGGCGCTTAAGGTGGAGGTACCTGGGGCGGGCGTACAGAAGGCAGGAGCGTTCGGGCTTGTGCTTACCATCAATAGTAAGAGAAACCGCATTCTTTACACGCATCTCGAAGGTGTGCGTAAAGTGTGTGTTTGCTTAAGACGATGTGGTTTAGAGTCTACCGGGTTACGTGTGTAGCGCTTGGTGCCGCACCCGGCTGGAACTTTGGATTTTTAATTTGTTTCTTCTGAGAACAACGCTACCCAGCTTTTGGCAGAAAGCGAAAGCCTTCTGTGCATGTTAAGAATGCATTCCGAATCTGCAAGCGCTTTTTTCAAAACGATATAAAATTTGGCCAAAAAATCCGCACGGCTACTACGAACCACGCCGTTTGTTTTCTCCATAAGCGAGGTAAGGTTGAGCAACGTATTTCCCTCTATTATCGACTTACACGTGTTTGTTATTCCGCGTCCTTGTAAATAGGCCCTCTTTACTAAAAAACACACTAGAAACGGACTCACCAACTTTATGTGGAATACGTCTTTCTCCTTGTTTATATTCACAAGGTCGCTTGGAGCTTCAAGTTCCTCCAGTTTGTCCACAAGCTCCGTTGACTGGGGCTTAGAAAAACGTAACATCCTCCTTAATATATCAGTCAACCAATCCGCTTTGATGTTGGTTGACCAAACTGGGAGGTCGAACTTTCCTATAAAGTTTTTAGGAGCATAAATGGTAGAAGGGACTTTTCCGACTGCATAAACTGCTCGCATGAAAGAACGATGTGCCTCGGTTTTGCATCTTCTAAATAAGTGGCAACCAGACACTCAAAGTATTCGCCTCCCTTTTCATTGACAATTTCGGCTAACAAGCCAAGTATGCTTTCATCGACCCACACTGTTACCCTATCCGCCTTTAGGCTCGGTTTGCCGTAAAAGTCGCTCACATAGATGAATTTACAGTCAATTTGTCTTAAAACTACCCCGAGGAATTCCTCCTTCCTTTCGCATAGCAAAACATCTTCTTCTGAAAAGTAGAGCAAACAGTAGTTTATGTGGACTAGAAAGCTGGGTAAGTTGGCTGAATCCAGCTTGAACCATCTCGCGGGGGTTATCAGAACATTAGAGCTTGTGAGCATCGAGCTAGCAAGCTTGGCTTGCATTCTCAACGCCCAAACGTATTTTCTGAATATTTCTGGTTCAGTCGACTTAACAACAAGTTTGCCATGCGTAAGAATGTGGTTCTTATCCGTATGGTGATTCTTAACTTCGCACCATACAATTTTTTTCGTCGGTGCTTAACCCCATAAAATCCTTTGTTTCTTCGTAAAAGTAATTCTGTAACCCTGAGCCAACCAAATCAAGAAGAACAACCTGCGATGTCTCTGGGATAAAAACAGGATGCGACCGCGTAGATATCTTGATGACGAAGAAATCCCTATAGAATTCGCTATAATCAACTTTGTGCGGTATTTAAAGAGTGCCATCGAGTATTAGAAGACGACGGAGTGCTTGTGTTTACCTTTCATCATACTTTTTGGGCGGCGTGGCTTGCGCTTAAAAAAGCGCTGGAGGAGGGGCGGGTTTTAGAGTGGTTGCAACCCACGTCGTACGGTCAGAGGGGGTAAAGCGGTTTTCGCAAAAAAGATCGGATAAATCACGACGCATGTATAGTGTGTAGAAAAGCGATTGAACCCCAAACAAAAGACTCTAACACGAGCGCACAAACGGTGGCTAAAGAAATCGCAAAGCGTGTCACCGAAAAATTGATAAGCTTTTGAGGCTAAACGGAGGGCTAACCGACGCAGATCTCAAGCTGTTCATATATACGGAGGCCATGATGTATGATTACCAAACAGTATCTTCTCTAAACATTCTAGACATCGCCAATTTAATAAAAAATTCGTCAAAGAATGACGACGATACCAAAGTCATAAAGACGCGTAGAAGAGGTTAGTTTTCAAAAACTTGCACCAGCTGACAGCTCACCATCGAGGGTTCTACTCTCTCTTGCAATTCAGGCAGTCCAACGGGCGCACCACAGTTCAGTGCTAGAATTGGAAGTGGCGATTCATCGTAAAATAGCTTCCGTATACCGACTCTAAAAAACTTAAAGTTTTCTGATATATTTAGAAAGAATCCTTTTTACTCTCTCGAATATGTGATAAAATAAAGGATTAAGATTTCCATTAAGGCTTTGACTGCTTCACAGTACTTATGAACGATGTCATCTTAATACAAAACCAGTAGAGTAAAAATGAGTGCAAACGAAAAATCGAAAGCATGTGTCTGCTATAGCAGCTAGATATCTAGATATAATCAGTAGGTGCGTTTTAATCTTCAGTTTTCGAATAAGAACCTCAGCCTTAGCACTGAATTCAGTTTTAGACTTGTGATGTGATTGCACTAAACAGGTGTAATGCACGTATGCAAGTGCGGTTAACGTTGAGTTTCAAATAGAGCAAACACGAAAAGCTCCTTTAATATCATGTTCTTAAGGTAGTTCTGAACTTGCTAACAAGTCTGTATTCGTAGTACACAGGGAGCTCTGATACAAGCGTTTGAGTTACACATTTAATTTTATTGTAGAAGGATAGAGAAGTTTCCAGTATTAAAGTGTTTTTGCTATAAAGAAAGCTTTACACGTTTTCTTCCTTTAATAGAATGCTTTCTAGATTCCAGTTGCAACTGGAGTATCGCAAGGATAGCAACATCATGAAAATGGTGTAATCTTACTCATCTAATATTCTTATTATAAACCATAGAGTTTTCTACGTAGAATCTCAATGTTAGAGTTGATTTTATCAAAGATATTAGTATCTATACGTAGACAAAGTTCAGTGTGTAATTATATAGCTTTAAGACAATCGTTTACTTTAATAGCTTGATGCCTGAGAAATCGAAGAACTTATCGACATTTATCACAACCCTAGTGTCGCTCCGCTCTACTTCGTCGAGTGACATTATGTATGATAAAATGGATTTGTACTCCTCTTGGTTCCTGTTAATGGTTATCAGGATAAAGTCAACATCGCCCAGAATTTCGAATAGCACAACGGCGTTATTAATACTGGTAAGTTTCTGCGCCAGCCTCCGCGTATAATCTTTACTATACTTTCCCCTAATCAAGGTCACTGTAATAAAATTAAACCCTAGAGCATCATAGTCCAACACTGATATGTTCTTTTTGATCAACCCAAGTGTCTTAAGCTTCTTAATTCTTTTACTTATTGCTGAAGGGGAAGAAAGACCACACTGTTTTGCCACTTCACTTAATGGCATATCCGAATTAGTTTGCAAACTTTCGAGTATCTTTAAATCTATAATATCCATGAATAACTTAATGTTGGAAAATTAATATGCTTTTTGGTTTAATATGTAAAAATTTTTTCTTAAGATGTACATTTTGTTCTCAATTTTTTCTTAAAACGCGTATTTAACGGCATTTACAATTATCGTTATAATTCATCAATAAATTAATCTTTTAGAAGGGATAAACAAATGCAAGTGATTAAAGCGGAAATCAAATCCCCTTCACTTTTGGACGAAGACGTTAAAAAAGTGGTTTCGGAAATAATTAGGGAGGTAAGAGTTAATGGTGACGTTGCAATCAAGCAATACACGCTTAAATTTGACGGTGTAAAGCTTGAGAGTTTACGCCTAACTCATGACGAAATTAATAAAAGGTTGAAAAATTTAGATTCTAATATTAAAAAACTAATCGAAGTAAATGCTAAAAGGATTCGGCGTTTTGCTAAGTTCCAGCTTTCGATGTACAAGGATATGGAGCTCAAAGTTGACGGTGGCGGAACGACGCTTGGTCAAAAAGTTGTTCCTTTGGACAGCGTCGGCGCCTATATACCTGGTGGACGATACCCACTTCTTTCATCCCCACTCATGACGATAATACCTGCAAAAGTGGCAGGTGTGCAAAGAATAGTCGCAGTAACACCGCCAGGCCAGGATAGACCTCATCCAGCAACACTTTACGGTATGATTGTGGCTGGAGCTACAGATATTTTTACGATAGGTGGTGCGCAGGCGATAGCCGCACTTGCTTACGGTACAGAAAGTGTTCCAAGAGTCGACAAGATAGTCGGACCTGGTAACAAGTATGTGAATGAGGCTAAAAGGGAACTGTTTGGCGTTGTGGGAATAGACCTCTTGGCAGGTCCAAGTGAAGTCTTAGTTTTTGCCGATGAAAGTGCCAAACTTGATTATGTCATCTTAGACTTACTCGCTCAGGCAGAACACGATCCAGACGCAAGAGCGTGTCTTGTGACAACTTCTGAAAAGCTTGCAAAAGACGTTCAGAGAAACATCGAATCGTATATCGAAAAGCTTGATACTCGCGAAGTGCTCAAACAATCCTGGCAAAACCACGGAAGTATAATCCTCGTCGACTCTCTGCAAGAAGGTATTGAGTACATCAACCAGTACGCCCCTGAACATCTTGAACTCCACTTAAAAGAAGTAAATCTGAAGGAAGCTTTTAAGAATTTGAAAAACTACGGCTCTTTATTTCTTGGCGAAGATACCCCAGTTGTTTTCTCTGATAAGCTTATAGGGACAAACCATACCCTCCCAACAGGAGGGACGGCACGGTTTAGCGGTGGTCTTAGCGTAGGTACGTACCTTAAGATACTCACTTACCAGCGAGTCACTGATGCAAAAAGCAGGCGCTATCTTGCTCGTAGAGCGGCTATGCAGAGCCGTATAGAGCACCTTGAAGCTCACGCGGCTTCCGCAGAGGTTCGGCTTTGGAGGTGAAATGTTTGCCTAAGATTTTTGCACGCGAAGTGACAGGTCTTGTGCGTGAAGCATCGTGGTTTGATGCCTTTACTTACACTGCAACCGGTATGGGATTTCAGTTTTCCTTTTACTTTGCAGCAAGCCTAACCCCGCTTATAGGAGGTAATATATACCTAGCATTGGCACTCTTTGTGATTCCAATATTGTTAGTCCCTGTTGGATATAGCATACTTGTGCATATAATGCCGAGGTCAGGAGGTGATTATGTCTTTAATAGCAGAATCTTGCACCCACTTATTGGATTCGTAGCAAACGCAGTTGCTGTAGTGGCCATACTTTTGTTTGCAGCTATAAACTCCGTCACGATAGAAACAACAGGCTTTAGCACTTTATTTGCCTATCTAGGAGTAACATACAGCAACTCCGCGCTCACTGTTTTAGCTGAAGAAATTTCAACATTTCCATGGCTGTTCGTCATTGGACTTGTTTGGATGCTTCTAGCAATTTTGGTTTCCATTTTCTCGCTCAAACTCTACTTTAGAATTCAGAATGCACTTTTCATTATGGTGCTTCTTGGAGTAATTTCTATGATTATAGCTATGCTTTTCACTACGCACTCAGGTTTTATTTCAGCTTTTAATTCCTTTATATCAAAGTACACAGGGAATAAAAATGACTACTACCAAGAGGTGATTCAAACTGCACAAAAGGATTGATGGAGTGCACCTAGTCAGAAATCGCTATTCGGGACTTTTCTACTGCTTCCTGTGTTTGCCACCATGGGCTTTAACGTCAACCCAGCATATATCGCTGGTGAAATTAGGAGGGCTGGCAGATCCTTCCTTATAGGTACACTCCTTGGTTCGACCTTTTGGTTCGCTGGTCTAGCAACAGGACTTCTACTAGCCTATCATGTTATGGGATTTCCATTTCTCTCCGCTACAGATTATTTACTCTTTAACAATCCAAGTCAAGTGCCTCTTCCAGCACTCCCTTACGTTGATATGCTACTCGCAACTAGCACAACACCAGCTCTTAGTATAATCATTATACTTGCTGGAATAATCCAGCTTTTTATTTATATTCCATGGGCATATATTACTATGTCCAGAGCGCTTTTCGCTTATTCATTTGATGGACTTCTGCCTGAAAAAATATCAGAGGTATCCGACAAAACACATGGGCCAGTTAGGGCGATAATCGTATCGGCAGTCATAGCATTCATACTTTATATTATAATTAACATACCCCAATCTGCTACCTATGCTTACTTACTTGGTTCAATAGGCTTATTTATCGAAACCCTTTCCGTGTTTTTCATAGGCGTTTCATTAATTCTGCTTCCATTAAAACCACAGTTATATTCGAATTCCTGGATAAAAGCCCCAATGCTCACTTTAATAGGAGGGGTGATAGCGGTATATATGACACTCTTGGAGTACATGACGCAACCAGTTTATGGAGCGAATACCCCTATTGCGATAGGCTTAGCAGTCGCACTACTCGTATTGTTCTCGGTAGTGTACCTTATCCAACGACTCAGAAAAGCGAGCCTGCAACTAGTATTTAAGGAAATACCCCCAGAGTAGTTTCCGTCCAGAATCTTTGTTTAAGATGAACAATATGGGTTCAGGTCGAGATCGTTGAACATGCATCTATCTGAACAGTTTTCGCAAGACAAGATAATGTTCTGGCCAAATATTAGATGTGTTCAGATAAGGCTTAAACACGATGGGCCTACGCTTTGGATTCGATGAATATCCTTGGCGCTCACCGCTTAAGGCTTATCCAGACAGGTTCCTGTAATAGGGTAAGCCTTCTTACTCGTTTTCCGCGAAAAGCTGCTTGAGCATCCTTAATATGGACTCGTCCCCAGCAAGGAGCTTTCCGCTGAGAATTTCTCGAATAATCCTTCTTCTTTCTTTTGCCATTTTTAAAAGTTCGTCCTGCGTGTACACGAACAAATCCAAGTCAATTTTCAAATTCTTCACACAAACTTCGTCAAGAAAGTCGAGCGCTCTTTCGATCGGCCTT
>Ga0208006_100785_pt1 | contig 10224 bp, 12 predicted proteins | sample ECH_Bnyco_MetaG_FD_187131 | JGI IMG/M metagenome (GOLD analysis project Ga0208006, IMG submission 187131) | Hot spring microbial mat communities from Yellowstone National Park, Wyoming, USA - ECH_B nyco_MetaG (SPAdes) (version 2) | ecosystem: Environmental > Aquatic > Thermal springs > Hot...
TTGATAGCCTAAAGGACGCCAACAACGTCTGCGCGGAGGCGTTGGGCGGTAGTAAGAGACTTACTAGTCTATTCTTCGGCGGTAAGGAAACAATAGGTAAGGGTTTGGCAAAAATCATTAAGTGGTGATCGATATGCATCGCAGTGAGCCGCTTGACCTGGCCATAAGGTGCATTGAGGCTTTGAAGAGGGTTTTTGGCGATAGGAAGCAGGTTCTCGATGGGTTTAAGACCAGGGCTAGGCATGAGCCATCGAGCATTTACTATAGTGGGTTAACGTACACCATAGCCTATGTAGCGGCAAAGGCAAGTAAGGACAAGTACTCCGGAGTTGATTTAATGACGCAGGCCCTGACGGAGCCAGACCTGGGCGCCCTATTCGAGAAGTGGAGGGGCATTGCCGAAAGGGAAGCCTATGAGTTGTACGGTGCGTGTCTAATGAGGGCTATTAGGGAGGTTGCCAAGTTGGATGGTGTTAATGACCTAATATCACTGTTGAAGGTCCTTAATGACCCAGGGGGGCAGGTGATCGTTACCAACAAGGTGCTCGAGTTCGCGGAGTGGTTGAAGAGGCTTGCCGAGGCGTCAATACTTGGGTGAACAATGTGGAGTACCTCAGGCTTGAGCTAACCCTGGAAACCCCCTTCCTACCCGGCTCAGCAGAGCCTGACAAAGTTGATCCCGATTGGACACTGAGGCCAAGTGAGGTTAAGGGTATTTGGCGTTGGTGGGCCAGGGCATTGATTGCCGGCGTATTGTTTGACAGGGGATTACTTCACGGTGAGGTACGTCGTGATGCGGTTAAGGTACCGACCGATGTGGAGACTGGTTGTGTATCGAGGATTGTGGGGCGTGGTCTCGGGCTTGGCTACGCCGGTTCTGATGGGTCTATGTCATCGTGCTTCAGGATTAGGTTTGAGAGAATGAACTTCAATGCGCCTAGGAATGTTGATTATGGTCTCACCAACAGGCTTCAGAGGGTGAGGTTGTTAACCCTCGGCAGAAGGCAGGTTCAGTACGTGGATAGGGGTTCAGTGACCATGGTCATCGAAAGCCACGCTGCCTGCGGTCTCGATAATGCATCGATAGAGGCGGCGTTGTACGCACTAGCCCTTGCCCTAAGGTTCTCATGCTTCGGTAAAGGGGGTAGAAGGGGCTTGGGTTGCTTTGGTGTTAGGGCTTATGGTAGGTACTCAGGCGTATTCGGGAGTCATAGAGAGCCTGGAGAGTTAATTAGGAATGCCCTGAGTACTGTTAGTAAGGTGGTCGACTCCGTGGTCACCAAGGAGTGCAGGGAATTGAGGGGTGAGGGTCCCGGCAGTTGTGAGTTGCCTCCAATGCCCATCGTCAATATTAACAGTGATTACACCAACTGCGTTGATGATAGGTACAGGGAGGGGATTAAGAACCTTGGTAAGTTAACGCCGTATAAGTTAATAATGATTCAGGGAGGACGGGGAATGAACCTACTCGATGCGCTTCACAACTTCTTCCTTAGACCCACGAGGACCAGGGCAATACATGGTAATTACATGACCCAGGACCAATCAAGGCAGGATTTAAAGGCTTGGATCCTCGGGTTACCTAGGGAACAGAGGGGCACTGGGTATGAAATCATGGGGAGCGCCAGCAGGAGGGCTTCGCCCATGCTATTGGCTGTGCATGGCAATGAGGCCTACCTAAGCGTTTTCACCTCAGCCGACTGGCCAAGCACGCTTAGATGGCGTGGGGCTGGGTCGAGGCAGTTACAAATAAATGAAAAGGAGGTAATCAACGCCACAGCCATAGCCCTCAGCGAATTCGTGGAATACCTTGGAAAAAGCAATATTCAGGGTGTTAGGGCATGGCCGTGAGCTCCGCATCAAGCCCCATAAAGGCGTCACCGCAGGTCAACATGCCCAGTTACTTAAGGCTAAAGCTCATAGAACTAATAATGAGTGACGGCAAGCAGGCCAGCCGTGGTGGTAAGGCATTGTCGCTTAAGGACGAGCTTAATCAACTAAATAGGACCCTGATGATGGAGTTGGTGAACGCCTATAAATGCGAGAACGTTAGGGACCTACTCACGAATGTTGCCAAGCACATGGACTATGTGGCCAAATCCCTTGAGGAGTTAGGCTACGAAGTAGTCTTCAGGGGCGACATGGCATTAATGAGTAGGCTAGCCATAAACCTAAGGCACCCATACACTGAGCCTCTCGAACCCGGTATTTCCTGGGACCCGTATTGGAACCTGCCCTACATACCCTCATCATCACTTAAAGGCGCCATTAGGGCCATTGCCGAGAACACAAGGTCACCCTGCACCAAGGCTTTTGGGGATACGGAGGAGTCCTCAACAATAGTCGTCCTCGACTCATACCCAACCTACTGCCCAGGCGGCAAATCCCTACTGACCCTGGACATAATCAATCCGCACTACAGGGAGGTCGAGGGCGAGATAAGCGAGGTTGAGTCAAGCCCAACACCACTAACAATGCTCACCGTATCCACCGGGGTAGCCTTTAGGGTAATCGTGTTGGTAGCGAGGAATAGATTAACCACCAGGTGCAGTAAGGCCTCAGGGAACCACGTGTATGTGGGTAAGAATTGTGAGGAGGCATGTACAACCAATGACTTCAGGAACATCGTGATGCAAGCCCTCAGGGAGGGCATTGGGGCAAAAACAGCACTGGGCTACGGGGCATTCCGCATAGAATAAAATATAAAAATCATAATGTACTTTTAAAGAAATAATGAAGCTTATACTAGAAGGCATAGGCCCCATAAGGACTGCGGAGATTGAGTTAGGCAAGGTAACGATACTCTACGGACCCAATTCTGCCGGTAAGACCACCGTGGCGAGGTCAATTGAGTACCTAATCAAATTAATGAATAATATTAGTGTTGATTGCGGTAAATTAATGGAATTAATAAACTATAGCACTAAGGTTGGGAGGATAGTACTTAACGATTACGAGGTTTCGCTAGAGAGGTCGGAGGGATTTGAGAAGGTGAATGTGGTTATAAAGAGAGGGACAGAAACCCTACAGAGTGGCGGGTGTGGGGTTGGGACGTATTTAACAGGGCTTCATATTGCGAGTGATTTAGGTGTGGACTCCCTAGCCTGGGTCGGGTATGATGATGTGAGATTAATAAACGTTGCATCCGAATCTGAGAACCCACTCACTCTAACAGACTTACTTAAACCATCATTAATTAAAGGTATAAGTAGGAGCGCTAGTACGAAGATAGCCAGTGATTATAGTAGGTACTTAATGGATATAAATGATGCATTAGAACTCGTAGTTAATGGAAGGTTTGAGCTTCAGGAGAACGAGGTATTCTTTTACGATGGTGATTATTACTATGAACTCGATCATGTGGCTGAGGGCATCAAGAGGGCCGCCCTAATCATCACAGTTAAGGCTTTAGCGGAGAGATTGAGAGGTTTGGGTAGGTCACCAATAATGTTTGTGGAGAATTTTGAGTCCGCATTGCATGTTGATTATGTCAAATCACTGCTTGATGAGTTAAGCAAAGGCAATGTCCCCGTCGTTGTGGAGACGCATAGTGGTTTCGCCGTTAAGTATGGAGCGAGGAAGATGGAGGAGGGTGAGGGATGGAGGGTCTACATTATTGAGGATGGCAATGCGTTTACGGACCTAGCTAGGTCTGAGCTATTCAAGAGGGAAAGGGAATTGATTGGGTGAACCGCATGATGTGTGGAACAATTAATAAATGCCGTGATGACCCCTGCAGTACTGATCAGGGCGGGAGTAGGAGAGGATCTGCAGGGCAAATTAAGGATTGCGAGTGCGGTGTTGTATGCGGTGCCTCGTATGCCTTACAGTATGATAAAGATTTTAGGGATTTTATAAGTGAAAAAAAGATTAGAGGGGTCAAAACCTTATTGGTATGCAGATGTGATAAATCGAACCTAAATATATGCCGCAGTGCAGGAGATGACCAGGTACCCTGCTGTGATTGCCCGCTCAGTAATTGGCCTGACCTATGCATGGTCATTAAGGCTTTTAACGGATGCATTGCCGTGGCCATCAGCTGTAAATGTGATTTAACCAGTAGAAAGCATAAAGAATTCGCTAAAGTACGATCAACTATTTTTGATGAAAAGGGCAAGCTTTCATCACCCTTTGAATACTTGTTAATACTTGTGCCTAAAGGATATTTGAATATTTTTAAGGAAGTTGCTAAACAGTCTAAACAGTGCAGTAACATCAAGGTTATGAGGTGCTACACATGATGTTGCTTGAGCTTAGGGGCTCGGTGGATGGCTTCAAGCGTTTATGCCGTGAATTGGTGATGCATGGTGGTGTGGGTGATGTGATTAGTTTTGATTGCGACGGTTTGGGCGGATTTGATGTTAATCTTCATGTCGATGCATTAACGTTAGGTATCAACATTATTGTTGTGCAATTATACCTGCACGAATACATTGATGTTGACTCCTTAAGTTATGACTTAGCTGGGGTACTCGAATACTTGAACAATAATCTCAATACCATAAAGTCTATGCTTAAATACCTGAAGCGCTTGAGTAATGAACTAAACCTAATACTTGGCCTTGCATCACCTTATCCGTGGGTCACCTTCGTGATTCCCAACGACGATAGTATTAAGAACTCACTACCTTACAGGGTTATTAATGACCCATGCTCAATAATCACCATGACTGGGGGTAACAAGCCATCAATGATAGCTCATTACTTAATAAAGGCACTAACCGATCCAATCAGCTTGAGGATTGATGACGCCGCGGAGACCCCAAACTACGTGAAGTACCTCAGGGGTATGGATGGTGGTTACGAGACCGCCAGTGACCTCGTGAGGTTGCTTGCCAATAAGTGTAGTGTAAAGTATGATGATTTAGTAATATTAAACCTAAGGCCTGAGCAAACTTTAGATGTGCCGTAAATACGGAGCCACGTATTACAGACCCAACGCTTAGGTGATTGAGGTGCTGAGTGGCGGAGGTATGTATAGGGGGATTAGCCTTATTGTTAATCGTGAGGGTAGGGTTCGAGAATCAGTGCTATGAAGAGCTCGGGCATTAACATCGAGGATGGGCAAACCTGGAAAACTAATCGGGTAGGACCTTGCAGACATACCTGAGGGGCACTATTACACAATCACCTACAAGAATGACTTAGCAATGACCAATGAATCATAAACACAACACACTAAAAATAAACTATTTCATTCTATTCTGCCATCAGAGTCTCTATGGTATTGAGTAATTGAATCATCAGTTAGAGACTTACGGGCATCGTGGTCGTGAGATCGTCAGAGGCTTCGCGAGCCGTGAGCATGAGGGGTGGATAAATCCTCTGACGAGAATCCGTGAACGGGGTAGGGAAAAACTTATAAAGGAGTAAATAAGCTCATGGCTCAGAATCTAATACATGAAGAATTAAAGCTCAATTGGAACATTTTGAAGTTCAGCAAGTGCCATACCGAAATCCTCGGGAATCTAATACATGAAGGATTAAAACAAATTCAAACGATTCGAGAACTGCCTATACTAGCTAGTTATCGACACGTGGAATCTAATACAGAAGAATTGAAGCGTTATTAGCATATTACGCTCAAAGTACTATGGGTAGTTACGAATCTAATATAGAAGATTGAGGTTTTGGTAAGCCCTTAACCTGAGCCGCACAGCTCTTTCCAAGAATCTAAATATAATAAAAGAGTTGGAGCGAGCGGGGATACTGTTTCGTTTAGTAGTTTAAGGTTATTAAAAAGTACTATTGGGTTTTGGTTAGTTGTTTTGTTAGGCAGTCGATTATGAATTTCTTGACCGAGTCCCAGTTCCTGTAGTGCCCAACCTTAACCTCATTGCCCTCTATCTTCACATCAATCTACGATATGCCCCTCGTCTTCTCTATGTAGAATCCGGCGTGTGCCATGAAGTTCCTAAGCACGTTCCTATTGCACGCTATCGAGGTTGGGGTGGCTTGGAGTTGTACTGGTGCTTTCTCCTTTAGTAACTCGCGTAGTGTGTCTAGGGCGTTCCTCACAATGACTTCCGAGGCCTTGGATACCTTCTCGAAGTACGGCGCAACAGCCTCCTTAAGCTCCACGGTGGGCGCGTAGTTCTGCAGCAGGTTCTTTGCGCTTAACCTGTTCATTATTGATGTGCATAGGGCTCTCGTGAACGCCTTTGCATACACTACATCTGGTGTTACGTACCTTGAGTGCTTGATCACGTAATCACTACCCGACCTCTCGACACTCACGGTCCTCAATAACTCGCTGTGGGATAGGTCCTTCGGCAGTAAGGCGCTTACTTCTTGCCTAGGTAGGTCCTTGCATGATTGTATTAGGGCAATTGGTGCATTCATCATGAGTGAGCCGATGACGGCTAGTTCATCAAGGTCGAGGGATTTTGCGTTTGTGTACACGGCAGTGATTATTGGGTCCAGGTAGTACCTATCCATCCTCAACTCACCTATGTTGTGCACATCATACACCCTGACATCACCTTCAACCCCAACCTCCACGGCATTGAATATGCGAATACCCACGGCATAGCTAGGTTTGAAGCCATTCAATGCCAGCACCAGTGATGCTAGCATTTTGGCTAGTTCGACGGTTAGGTGGGACGTGTAGTTTATGCCGTGCGTGATATCCACAATCAACTCCCCAACATCCCTCAGAGATTCGCCGAGCACATCAAGAACCCTCACTAGGGCATGTGTTAGGTAGACATCTGGCCTCACGCCACTACCAACGCCGTACGCCACACCCTCCCTTAAGCCCACGTAGGGCGCAATAACCACGCTCAACCTGCCCGCTAAATCGTTGCCTACAGACCTCGCGGCCACGCACTCTATATACTTACTAGCCCTCCCCACCCACTCGCTGTAGTCCTTGATTTCGCCGGGTTTTATCGAGTTGTTACTAACCACTAGGCCAACCTGCTCGGCACAGCCCAGGACCTCCTTGCTCAGTGCTCGGCCCCTCGCCGTTATCACGCTATCCAGTGCTATGATTATTGCCTTATCTACACCGTACTCCCTAACCACGAAGGGCAGGGTTGTGTAGGAGTAGTAGGCATTACCCACAGGACCGTGCCTATACTTAGCGCTACCCCACTCGAGTGGGTTGCCCCACGATGCGAGGTAAACACGCATTGCTTCAGCCATTAAGTGATGCTTTTATAGCATTATAGTATTTCTGCATACAATGAGTAATGTCAATAGGAAGGCTTTGCTAATTGCCACCTGGGGTTTACCGCTAAATTGGAATTGTGTTAAGTATATACCGCCAAAGCTCGGTGGTGATAAATTATGCGAGAGGCCGAGTGAGTGTGAGTATGTCCAGGATGGTAAGTACTCCTTCTCCTCAACCTCTGCGATTTACGAGGAATTACTTAGGGGAGGGTGGGACGTGAGGGTCATCATTGTGGGCCAGGGCACGTTGGTGGCTAGGTGCCAAGGTCAAGGCTCAGCCAGCGCACAAGGAAAAGACCAGTGCTCGGGCATGTGTAGGGAGGAGGAGAAGAGGGGGGTTGATGAGGAGTATTGCCGTGGCAATGATGATCTATTTAAGAAGGTAGAAAGCGGCGGATCAATACATTATGAGGAGTCGCTGAGGAGGGCTGAGGATGTGCTGAGGAGCTATGCTAGGGCGCTCCTGGGCGGTGATGTGGAGTCGAGACTTAGGGTTGTTGTCCTGCCCGGGGTTGGTTACTACAATGGCTATAGGTTCGAGGGTTTCCTCGAGAATGCCAAGTTCGTACTCGTGAAGGAGTTATACGAGGAATTAAGTGTGTATAGACCAAGCGTGGTGGTTCTCGACATAACCCACGGCGTTAATTACATGTCGACACTGACCTACAGCGTTGTAACCATGCTAGGGAGGGCTCTATACGTTACTGAGGGGTTACCCAAGCAAGTCGTTACGCTTAATTCGGATCCCCCTGTGCGGTGCGGTAATGTTAGGATAAACGTTGTCGATGTAATGGATGTGGATAAGGAAGGTGTGACGATAAGCGATGTACTTAAGAGCATTGGGAAATTCGAAGGCGCAATACTCAATGTACAACCACAAACAGGTGTAACGATTAACGAGGAATTCAGGACATTAAACAAGGATAAGAAAAGGCTGAGCGACTTATCGGAGATATACGTTGAACGTATCGGTAAAGCCCTCGATTACGGCATGATACTGTACATAGCGACGAGACTTGCGCAGGGAGACTTCGAAGAATTTGAACGCCTAGCGTATGACAAAATGGTTAAGGTGAGTGAGATAATTAGTCGTTATGTAAGCGTGAAGTATGAGGTAAAGGACGAAGTAGGTAATGTAGTGGTATCGAGAAACTTCGTCGCCAATAGCGACTTGGTTCTACAATACGTAGCAACCAAGATCCTAGAGCGCATTAAATGCAAGACCGAGTGTTGCAGATTCGAGGACGGTTACGACCTGGCGTGCCTAAGTAAACTCATTGACTCACTTAAGATGGGTGATTTCGCACAAACTATCTTTAAGAATGAGGTGGCTAATATAATGGAGAAATACGGCGGCGACCTCACGAAAGAACCAACACTGCTATGCAGGGTCATAGGTCATAGCGATTGTAAAGAGTGCTCCGCCAATAAGAGGAACCTAATTGCACATGCCGGTCTTGAGGAAAACGTGACTTACATGTATAGGCGGGACGGTAAGGTACTTACGAAGTACGGTGAAAAATGTCTCAAGGAAGTGGAGTGCAATATTCACTAGGGGCATTCCCCAACGAGCTCCAACAACTTCCTCACCCACTACTTAGGTCTCACTACGCCATCCCTCTCCTCAACCAAGCCCCTCTCTACTAAATCACCAACATCCACATCCTGCTGTGTAAGCACGTAACTCGGCGTCCCATTACCGACCTTACCCACCTCATCCAGGTACCTCTGCCTAATACCTATTGGTAGTATTGGTAGCTCACCAACCTTCCTGAAGTCCTCGTGCATATAAATGACCCTCCAGGCACAGGACATTAGGGCTATTAGGGCTGCGTATGTTGTCTCTGGTTTAAAGCCGGCCGTTGCGTTGACGACGACCTTTAAGCCCTGCCTAGCCTTACTTGTAATTAACCTGGCGTACTTGTCGATAAGCTCGACCAAGCCCTAGCTGAAGAATGCGGGCCTCTGCCGAAGCCCTTAACCATAATAGGCTCGTAAGGCGTGACCTTGGTGACACCGAATAACCTACTCCCGTGCTCCCTAATTATCTCGTTGATTATGTTTGCGCAGAACCTTGCAGTGCCCGTGTCCGTTGGGTATAGGTAGCTCGACCTCATCAACACTATGCCTAGCCGGTAGGGAGTTGAAGAACGCGATCAATGAGTTAAGCTCCGCACTGAACCTGCCTGGGTCGCTGCTCACGATTCGAGGACCTCCCTAAACACTGGGTCACTGGGTGTAGCCCTCTTTAGGAACTCCTCCTGAATAGAATCACTGGGTGAGGCTCTCGACGGCCTCCTGCCCAGTAATTGGCAGAGGGTTTGGCTCAACCTCCTACCACCTAATTCGCAATCCTTAACCGAGCCCTCAAGGTTGCTCAGCATGCTTGTGCCCATGGTGTTTAGGACTGTCAACCTCCAACCCATCGATTTATGCATCTATTGAGGGAATTAAGCATTACCCAACCTTATCGGCACAACCCTAACCGTACCAAGTCCTATGCTCGTTGACCTACCAACACCCAGGTAATTAGCCATGTCTAGGAGCCTCATGTAGTTCCTAAGCCTAACCTCACTCCTGCTCACCGGCTTCGCTATCAACCAACCAATGAAACCCCTAGTCCTAGTCCTACCAACACTTATTGTCACGGGCCTTATCGAGTGGTTAACCTCCCTAAGCTCATACGGCGCGTAAATCGCGTGGGACAAACCAACCTTATCGAACCTCTCGTATGCATTCCACCTACGGAGTAGGCTAAGTATGGGGATCACTGGGTGCGAGTATAGGGCATGTACACTATCCCTAACACCAAGCCTCGGGTGCCTAGGGTACTGGAGCAGGGTGGGGTCTCGAAGGAGGCCTTAACATAGTCGGAACCAACCCAACACTCAACCCGCCCGAGTTAATCACGGAGGTGCTCACGGGCTCAATACCGACCCTGAACGTCCCATATACCGTGAAGACGCTCCTGGCACTTAACAACTAATCAATGACTGAGCCAGCCTCAACCCTAAACCTACAATTCCTACGTGGGTAGTTGAAAACGCTTGT
>Ga0208006_100803_pt1 | contig 10070 bp, 9 predicted proteins | sample ECH_Bnyco_MetaG_FD_187131 | JGI IMG/M metagenome (GOLD analysis project Ga0208006, IMG submission 187131) | Hot spring microbial mat communities from Yellowstone National Park, Wyoming, USA - ECH_B nyco_MetaG (SPAdes) (version 2) | ecosystem: Environmental > Aquatic > Thermal springs > Hot...
TGGAACTGATAAAGATCCACGTAATCGGTTCCAAGCCTTCTGAGGCTTGCTTTTATCGAGTTAAATATGTGGACCCTTGAAAGTCCAACATCGTTCAGGCCATGACCTGTTTTTCCTCTGACCTTTGTTGCTATGATTATCTGATTTCTGAAAGGCCTTACAGCCTCTCCAAGTATTTCTTCTGCCCTTCCTTCTTCGTAAACGTCAGCTGTATCGTAGAGGTTTATCCCGGCATCGTAAGCTTTTTTAACAAGCCTATTTGCTATGTCCATTGGCACAGTCCCAAGCTTTGATACGTCCTTTTCACCGAAGGTCATGGTGCCAAGCCCCAGCACAGAAATTATTGTCCCGGTGTTACCTAACCTTGTGTACTTCATAATATATATTATGAACAGCTTATATTTATATTATATGACTTGCTGAAACAACATAAGGACAGAGTTGTGACAGTTTTATCAAATTATTTTAGCTGTATATTTTACCCTCTCTAGAAGCTATCTTTACAGCAGCGCTCATATCTTTTCTGTAAGTTGCTTTTCCTTTTGGTGTTGTTCTTCTTTCGCTTACAACCATTAAAACATCACCTTTCCTGAGAATCCTTGAAATACTATCCAATATTCTGGAAGCGACTTCAGGGTTTCCATCCCCCACTTTTATCGTTATGCTCTTGAACTCATCCATGACTTTAACTATAAAATTTATTATGTCTTCAAGGTCATAGTACACGTTAACAATAAGCGGATAGTTATCCAGCGTTAGTGCTACCCCTGTTGCCTTACCCGGATCTATTCCAAGGTTAACGTTCCTGAACCTTCCAAGCGCCTTTATTATTTTAATGGTATCAACCGTTTTGTCGAGGGTCATATCCTCAAAGAAGACCTTTTCTTTAATGACGCTTCCAGCTTCTTTTTTTGTTGTGAATGTAACTCCATCTATTCTTTCTGCGTTTTCAGGTAAAGTTATCTTAAAAGGTATTCCAGCTGATCTTAGCAGCTTTAAGTAATAGTAAAAAGCCTTTCCGTTTACCGTTGATATGTAAGCCTTCTTAAGCCTCATTCCACTTTCTTTATCTCTACAGTAAAAGCATTGGATTCGCTCTGAAGCTTGAAAAGCAGTTCTCCAAGCAGATTGCCCAGAAATATGTCGTCTACCCAGTTCTCTTTAGGCTTGAATGTGACAATAAATTTATACTCTTTTTCTGTCACATTCTGAAAGTGAAAATCCAAAGATAAAAAGGTTTCGTGATGTCTTTTTGTTTTTTCCTAAATCTATAACACATAACAATACATACTATAGCTTGATTTTAACTGACAACAGGATTAAGTGGATAGTTGAAGAGCAGAGGCAGACTCAGCACGAGCGAGATTGCTCTGTTGTAGCATATAAGCGAATCAAGAGTTAGACAGCTCTAGTCAGAGTACAGAAAAAAGGAAGCGAGCCAACTTTGAAGAAAACTGGCAGGTCAAGAAGCGTTTTAACTGAGAACAAAGTAAGAGAGATCATAAGCTTTTATTATGAAGTACCATGCTAACGCAGATGCCATAGAATGTATGCTTATGCTTAATAAAAGGAAGGAAATTTCGCCCATAATAGCTACGCTCATACTCATAGTCATAACTGTAATTGCCGGTATATTCCTTTACAGCTTTGTATCTGGGTACATGGGGACGCTTTCTGGAACTACAAACCAGCCACCACCGAACGTACAGTTCATTGCAAGCTCGGTAAATACGTATCAAAAACCATCTACTAGTGGTACTAATTATTATATCTATAATTTTACCTTTACGGCAGAGAACTTAGGAACTGCTGGCGTAACTATTGAAACCAATGCTCTTGTAATAAATGCTAGCAATGGACAATCTAAAGGAATTGCAAAAGTATATACTGGCCCAAATGGCGTAATAACTCCGGTAACGATTGCACCAAATAGTGAATTAACATTTACGGCCATGTATAACTTTAGCAATAATCCATTACCAGCAGGCAATTACTACGTTAAGTTCACAACAACATCAGGCTACACAATCCAGTCCCCAACCGTTTATGTCTCATAAAAATATTTTAAAATATATTTTTTTAAAACAAATCAAATCTAAATTTAAAATCTATAAAATGGTTAAAGTTTGCCGCGGGCCGGATTTGAACCAGCGACCCTCCGGTCTTCAGCCGGATGCTCTCCTTAGCCCTTTCGTCAGGCTGAGCTACCGCGGCTTTCAATAGATACTTATCCCCAGCTTATATAAGTTTTATTTTAAAAAAGTTTTTTACGAAAGCTATGATGGCTGCTGAAACACGAACCTGCCTTTACTTTTCTTAACAAACTGATAATCCTGAACAGCGATTTCTCCCCCTGCTATTACGTGTGCCGGGAACCCTTTCATCACCATCCCGTCATAAGGTGACCAGCCAACCTTGTAGACCTTTGAACCATCAAACTTTATCTCTTTTTTTGGATCAACAACGATGATATCTGCATCGTTACCTACAGCTATTGATCCTTTGCCCTTTATCCCGAACCTCTTAGCTGGGTTCGCAGCAGAAACCCTAACAAGCGTGCTGAGCGAGATGAGCCCCCTTGAATACCCGTAGGTAAAGAGAACGGGAAACATTGTCGCAACCCCCGGTATCCCTCCCCACGCCTTCCACGGGTCTGAATACCCTATGTTTTTCTCTTCCTTTGTGCCGGGCGCATGGTCTGTGGTTACCATTTCAACATACCCCTTCTCCAGCGCTTCCCAGAGAGCAAGCCTGTCCCTTTCTTCCTTAAGAGAAGGCGCCATCTTGAGATAAGGGCCTAGCTTTTCTGCATCCTTCTTTGTAAACACAAGGTAGTGTGGACACGTTTCGCTTGTTATGTCAGCTCCAGCCCTCTTTCCCCTGATTATCGCTTCAACCCCGAGCCTGCTGCTTAAGTGCACTATGTGGGCCCTGCCCCCGGTGATCTTTGTATACATTGCTACCTTTTCAACTGCAAGAGCCTCAGCCTCAGGCGGCCTAGCGTCGTGAACGCAGAACTGGTCCCTTCTGTCAGCGTACTTTTCAAACAAGTAATCTAGTATCGCTTCATCTTCCGCATGAAAGAGAAGCATCGAACCTGTTTTTCTTGAAGTTTCTAACATCCTGATTATTTGCTCATCGAGAGCTCTGAAAGGCCTGCACGTGAACACTTTAAAAGTCTTCAGCCCCATCTTTGAAAGCTCCTCTATCCTGGTATAGTTCTTTTCTCTCATAAAGCCCGCGTGTATGCCGAAATCTATGTATGAAGACCTTTCGCCCATTTCTTTTCTTTCCCTGAAGCTTTCTTCATCGTCTATGTCCTTGACAAGGGGCATCTCAACGAACGTCGTCATCCCACCTATGAGCGCGGCCCTGCTTGCGCTCTCAAAGTCTTCCCTGTAAAGGTATCCTGGATCGCTTATGTGCGCGTGAACGTCTATGGCTCCCGGGAGAACAAGAAGCCCCTCAGCGTCAACGTTTAGATCAGCTTTCACATCTGCCTTCGTTATCGTCTTTATCTTTCCTTCTTCTACAAGAACGTTGGCTTCAACTAGAGAACCGTCGTAATAGACCTTTCCATTCTTTATGGCTATGCTTTCCATAAATTATTTCTGGTTTGCCTGAATATAACGTTTTCATAACAACTTTTGCAAGCTACAAAAATTACGCGCTCAGTAAATTTTTAGGAAATATTTAATAATATTAGTATTATCCTAATTTAGTATGAGTTATGCAAAGATATCAAAGAAAGAAAGGGATTACCTTGTGCTTATATTTGAGATGACAAAAGAATTTCCTGTAAGGGTAAGGGACCTAGCAGAAGCTACGAACGTTTCTGAACCCACGGCATACGAGTACTCTGTAAGGCTTTCTCAGAAAGGTCTCGTAGCCATGAAAAAAGGGATGTTAAAGCTTACGCAGAGGGGCTCAGAGGTCGTTGCGGAAATAATAAAGGCTCACAGGGTTCTCGAGACGCTCTTCTTTAAAAACGGGGTCGATGCTGAAGAGTCATGCGCTGAGTGCAGCAAGATAGACTACCTTTTAGACGGAAAAACCGTTGAAAAGCTTTACACAAAGCTCGGGAAGCCTGAACGCTGCCCGCACGGGAGGCCCGTAGTGGTGAGCGAGCGATGAACATAATAAGCTTCCTTCTCAGTCCACCCAGCGGGCTCAGCCTTTCCGTGATACTGATTGTTTCTTACGTTCTAGGGCTCCTGCACGGGGCAACGCCAGACGAGCACACATGGCCGATAACTTTCAGCTACGCCATAGGATCGTACAGCACCAAAAGAGGTATGAAAGCCGGCTTTCTTTTTTCGCTTGGCTTCACTCTTCAGAGGGCACTGCTGACCACACTGGGTTACCTTGGGCTCGCTTACTTTTACATGGAGTACAACCTTGACGGTCCCGTTTACATCATAGTTGGCTTCGTAATGGCCATAGCTGGGTCGTACATACTTAAGGGAAGGTACATTCATATACCGATCGACGTGGCTCTCGGAAGCAAATTACACCATACGGATGAAGCAAAAAGGATACCTCTGCACGAAGTTCACGAAAAGGAGGTTCCTCTCAAGATGACCATCGTCCATGGCCTCATAGCAGGGTTCGGGTTTGGAGCTTACGCGACAGTCATAACTTTCATACTTGCGCCCCAAGTTCCTTCGCTGATATACGCCCCGCTTCCCGGGCTAATGTTCGGGCTCGGGACGATGACGATGCAGGTGCTGTTCGGAGCTGCATTCGCTTCAATACTCAGGCTTAAGAAGCTCACTGAGGATAAGATAAAGGTAATAGCCAGGAGAAGCGCTGGAAGGACTCTTTACTACGGGGGTATAGCTTTTATGCTTATAGGCCTGCTCGTAATTTTAATACCGCCGCTCGACAGCTTTGCGATATCCACTGGCATTTCTGTGCCTAACCTGAGCGCGCTTGACATAGGGCTGATACTCGTGCTCCTAGTTGTGGGAGTAATAGGTATATGGGGCCTGCTTAAGTCATACAGAGAAGTAGTTCGGGAAGCACTTTCAAACGGAAATACGCTGACCTCCTCACAGCCCTGAGGATTGTCCCCGAGGTCTTAAGGGTTACAACTGAAAGCCTCGCCTCTTCTAGAGGCGGGGATGCTGAACTATTCCCTCTTTGCAAATGCTGTCTTTGGCAAAAGATGAATCTTAAAGTATTAACCAGTTTCCTTTATGAGCAGGCTCAGGTATTCCAGCTATAAGTAGACCGGCTCGTGAATAAAAAGATCGAAGGGCTTATAAGAGGTTTATTATCTGTTCAGACTTTTTTATCTTCAACGTAAACGACAAAGCTTTTAGCTTTTGTAAAGACATGAGCACAACGTTAATAAATATACGTTAAAAAACTAAATCGTGAGCGACATAGCTGTTATTTCAGGCTCTTCAAACATGCCATTATCATACATCCTAGCAAAGAAGCTCAAAGTTGATCTCACTCAGGTAGAGATCAGAAGGTTTCCCGATAACGAAAAATATGTAAGGATCGACGGCGACGTTAATGGTAAAAACGCCGTAATAGTTCAGTCGATGGCTTTCAGGCCTGACGAATACCTTATAGAGTCGCTTCTTCTTGCTTCAGCTGCAAAAGACGCGGGGGCTAAAAGCGTGACTTTGGCAGCGGCGTACTTCCCTTACGCAAGGCAGGATGAAAGGTTCAAGCCCGGAGAACCCATAAGCGTTGCTGTTGTTGCTCAGCTCCTTTCTACTGCCGGGATTGATAACCTTATAACTGTAGACGTTCACAGGCACAGGGTTCTTGACTTTGCGTCTATATTTAAAGGAAAGTGGGTAGATGTTTCTGTGATGCCTTACCTTGTAGACTATGGAATTAAAGCGGGGCTTGTAGAAAAGGATACCTTTATAGTGGGGCCTGACTCTGAAGCAATGCAGTGGGCAAAGATAGCTGCAGAAAGCGCAGGTCTAAGTAACTACGGTGCTCTGAGGAAGAAGAGGTTTGGCGACACAGAAGTTACAGTTTCTGGTGATCTTAACCTTGAGGGCAAAAAAGTCTTCATAGTGGATGACATAATAAGCACTGGGAGCACGATCATTGAAGCTTCAAAGACGATAAAAGAAATGGGAGGAAAGCTTACAGGAGTGGCTTGCGCACACGGGCTTTTTGTAAACGACGCCCTTTACAGGCTTTATAAAGAAGGCATAACAGAAGTTTACAGCTCTGACACTGTTCCAAACCAGACTACGAGGGTAAGTTCTGCTGAAGCTTTATCAAAGGGCATTCTTGAGATATTAGCTTGAACGAAATTTTATTGAATGTTTAACACTTACGAAACGCTTATAAGCAAATTTAAGTAAAGATTTTTTTGCCGGTTAAGGTTTAACGGTAAACGCTTGCAAGGCTCTCGGGGATGTGCTCAAAAACATGCACAGCTATGAACCGAAAGTCATGCTGCAAACGTTAAAAGGGGCTGTCGGCTAGCCTGGTCTAGGCTGCCAGCCTTGGGCGCTGGCGATCGCCGGTTCAAATCCGGCCAGCCCCACCATCTTATTATGAGCAGGTTTATTTACAGCTTGGTTTAATAGAATCGCATGGAAGATGTAAGGAAGCTTTACGAAGAAAACAAGCACGATGACGTTATAAAAGCTGTAAAGCAGATGGAGAAACAGGCTCAAGGGGATGCTGATGCTTACCTTCTTGCAGGAAAATCATACTATTACAAAAACAAGCCAAAGGATTCTCTCAAGTACCTGGAAAAAAGCTTTGATATGGGTGGAGATAAAAAAGAAATATATTACTTTATGGGAAAGGATTACGCGCTCATGGGAAAGTACGATAAGGCTATTGAAAAGCTTAACGAAGCGCTTACGATAGACCCGCAAGACGCTAACGTGCTTCTTAACATGGGGGTTGTTTACGCTTTAAAGGGCGATAGAGAGAAGGCCAGGAGTTACTTTGAAAAAGCCACGCAGGTAAAGCCTGATGATAAGAAGGCCTGGTACGACCTTGGCGTTACTTACTTTACGGACAAAAACTATGAAAAGGCTGCAGAGTGCTTCAGGAAGGCTTACGAGCTCGATGCAGACTTTTACGAAGCCCTTTATAACCTGGTTTCAGCTCTGTGCATGAAGGGCGACCAGGATTTTGAAAAGTACTACCAAATTCTTTATGAAAAGGATAAAAAAAGAGCTGAAATGTTAAAAAAAGCGTGTGAAAGAGAAAAAAGCGGTAAAAGGTTTAGGCTGTGGTAGAAGCCCTGAATTTCTTCTTCAGCTCAGCCTGAGCTGCAGCAAGCCTCGCTATCGGTATCCTGTAAGGAGATGCGCTGACGTAGTCAACGTCCATCCCGTTGAACTTTTCTATCGAGTCTGGGTCTCCTCCGTGCTCACCGCAGATTCCAACTTCAAGCTCAGGGTTTGATTCCTTTCCTTCTTTTGAGCCTATGGAAACAAGCCTTGCAACGCCGTCTCCGTCAAGCGTTGCGAACGGGTCTGCCGGTAGTATCTTGTTCTCTATGTAGAACGGTATGAACTTGGCTTCTACGTCGTCCCTGCTGAAAGCGAAAGTAGCCTGAGTGAGGTCGTTTGTTCCGAAAGAGAAGAAGTCAGCGTGCTTTGCTATCTTTGAAGCTGTCAGAGCTGCTCTTGGGGTCTCGATCATTGTTCCTACCTTGTACTTTAACTTTACCCCGGCCTTTGACATAACTTCTTCAGCAACCCTGTTTATGATTTCGCGCGCCCTCCTGAGCTCTTCCGCTTCTGCTACCTGAGAAACCATCACTTCAACTATCGGAGCTTCGCCTTCCTCCTTGTAAACTTCAACTGCAGCTTCGAATATTGCAGATACCTGCATCTCGTATATTTCTGGGTACTGAAGAGCAAGCCTCACGCCTCTCTGTCCCATCATCGGGTTGTACTCCTTGAGCTCCATGACCCTCTTGAGCACTTTTTCCTTTTCCTTGAGCAGCTGTGGGTTCTTCCCTGTAACCCTGAGCTCAACTACCTCGGGCAGTATCTCTTCAAGCTTTGGAAGGAATTCGTGCAGAGGCAGGTCAAGCAACCTTATCGTAACTGGCAGGCCCTTCATTATCCTAAATAGCTCTTTAAAGTCGTTCTTCTGCAGGGGCTTTATCATGTCTAGGTACTTCTTCCTTTCATCTGGCGTCTCAGCAAGTATCATCTTCTGTACCAGCTCAAGCCTGTCAGGGGCGTTGAACATCCTTTCTGTCCTCGCAAGCCCAATTCCTTCTGCCATGTTCTCCCTGGCCTTGGCTGCCATTTCAGGAGTGTCAGCGTTTGCCCTGACCCTTAGCCTTCTGAAGCTGTCAGCCCACTGAAGTATCGTTGCAACTTCTTTGCTTATCTGTGGCTCGACCAGCCTGAGCTCGCCTACGTAAACGCTTCCTGTAGTCCCATCTATCGTTATGATGTCCCCTTCCTTTACAGCTGTGCTGTCAACGTAGAAGGTTTTCTTTTCAAGGTCTATCTTTATGGATTCTGCGCCCACTATGCACGGTTTGCCCAACCCTCTGGTAACTACAGCAGCGTGGCTTGTCATGCCTCCCCTGCTTGTGAGCACTCCGTCAGCTGCCGCTATTCCGGCTATGTCTTCAGGCGTTGTTTCTGGCCTTACGAGTATTATCCTCTCTCCCCTCTTCTTCCACTCTTGGGCCTCTTCTTTGGTAAAAACAACCTTGCCTACTGCGGCCCCTGGGGAAGCTGGCAGACCTTTGGCGACAGGCTTAACCTTGTTGTTCGGGTCTATCTGCTTGTAGAATAGAGTCAGGAACTGTCCCGGCTCTATCCTGAGAACAGCCTCTTCTTTAGTTATGAGCCCCTCGTTTACCATGTCTATTGCTATCCTTACTGCAGCTATTGCTGTCCTCTTCGCGTTCCTTGTCTGAAGCATGTAAAGCTTCCCGCTTTCTATTGTGAACTCGATGTCCTGAACGTCTTTAAAGTAAGCTTCAAGCTTCTTTGCAACGTCAAGAAGCTGCTGATAAACTTCAGGCATTATCTCCTTTAACTTTTCAACAGGAAGAGGCGTCCTTACACCAGCAACTACGTCTTCGCCCTGAGCTTTTATCAGCACTTCGCCGTAAAGCTTCTTCTCACCCGTGCTTGGGTCCCTTGTAAACGCAACGCCTGTACCCGACCTATCGTCCAGGTTGCCGAATACCATCATGACTATGTTTACAGCTGTCCCGAGCTCATCAGGGATCTTGTATATCTTTCTGTACTCTATAGCCCTCTGGTTCCACCATGAGTCAAAAACTGCCCCCACAGCCATAAACAGCTGATCCCATGGGTCCTGAGGTAGGTCTATGCCTGTGTTTTGCTTTACTATCTTCTTGAACCTTTCAACGAGTTCCTTCCAGCCCTGTGCTGTGACCTCAATGTCCTGCTTCACGCCCAGCTCTTCCTTGAGCTTTTCAAGCTCTTTGTCAAACAGCTCTCCGGGTATCCTCATGACTATCTTTCCGAACATCTGTATGAACCTCCTGTAGGTATCGTAAGCGAACCTTTCGTCCTGCGTCTTTCTCGCGAGAACCTTAACAACCTTGTCGTTTATACCGAGGTTGAGCACTGTGTCCATCATGCCAGGCATAGAGTACGGTGCGCCTGACCTTACAGAAACGAGCAACGGGTTCTGCTCGTCGTTGAACTTCTTTCCTGTTTTTTCTTCAAGCTTGTGAACTTTTTCCACGATGGCTTCTTTCAGCTCTGGCCAGAGCTGCCTGCCCTTCTTAAAGTACTCGTTGCACATCCTTGTCGTTATAACTATGCCCGGGGGCACAGGGAGCCCTATCTTTGTCATTTCAACAAGTCCGTAACCTTTTCCGCCAAGCTCAAACTTTGTCATGTTCAGCTTTGCGGCTTCTTCAAAAAGATAAACTTCTGGTTTTTCGCTCATTTCTAATCTAAGAAGCTATTAATTGGTGTTTATATAAGCTTTAATAGTTTTCTTTTCAGCGTTCCGATAAGCGTTTATATTAAAAAGAAAATACATTTATGATGAGCTACACTGAAAGTTCAAAAAGGGTTTTCCTAAACACCGGAACAAAGTTCCCCCAGCCTGTTGTCTGGGCT
>Ga0208006_100805_pt1 | contig 10049 bp, 8 predicted proteins | sample ECH_Bnyco_MetaG_FD_187131 | JGI IMG/M metagenome (GOLD analysis project Ga0208006, IMG submission 187131) | Hot spring microbial mat communities from Yellowstone National Park, Wyoming, USA - ECH_B nyco_MetaG (SPAdes) (version 2) | ecosystem: Environmental > Aquatic > Thermal springs > Hot...
TTGTTTCTTTTTTTTAGAAGTAGTTTTTCCAGTTTAGGGTTTTTTATTATTACTATCATTACAGGTTTTCCATTTTTGTTTTTCAAAGTGTATATTTTTTTATTTCTCATATCAAAAAGTAGTTGTTTTATAAAATTCTTCTATTATTCTTCTTTTTTCTTGAATTGGAATAAATGCCTGTTTTCTTATAAACTCTGCTTTTGTACTTAAGAAGTCCTTCAATTTCTCAATATTCTCCATAGTTTTTGATATATCAGAATCTTCAAATGCTGTGGAAGCTACATACTTTAACATTTCTGACTCATTTTTGAAAGCCAATGTGTAAGTGTCAGTTTCTTTATCATATGTGAAGAGGTTGGTATAAGTAACTTTTGGTATTCCCTTTTCTTTTGTTTTTTGTATTGTTACTATCATAAGTTCTGCCAATCTTCTCATTTTCCTGGATGGATAGTGTTTTATTAGTGCTACAAAGGGTATTGATGCAATTGCTGAAGGGTCAAAACCATAAGATAAAAGCCTGGCAATAAAACCCCTAGTGTTAGGTGCATGGCTGGTAAACATGCCAGCCGAGCCTGCATTTAGTGCATCTCTTAAGAATACCGTAAAATCAAACTTATCTCTTAACTCACCTATGATTATTATTGCTGGTCTTTTTCTTTTTGAGGCTTTCAATAGTTGTTCTAAGGTTATATCAGTTTCACTCTTTCTGAAACCTGACCTTTCATTTAGATATTCAACAGTTTCAATTGGTAATCTTATTTCTGGTATTTCTTCTATGACTAAAATGTCCAATTTTGGTAAACCTGATGCAATAGCCATTAGTGTTGTTGTTTTTCCACTTCCAGTAGTTCCTATAATTCCAATTGTCTTAAGTTCCCTTAATGCATAAAGTAAGATTGCTCCGAAAATTGATGGTACTGTACAAGTACTTGTGAAATCCAAACTAAGTTTTCTTCCTACAAAGTCTTTGGTGCATACTATGTCTAGAATTGTTAGTGGAACTAATTTCCCTACTTTCCTTATGGTAGTAGAAAATAAGTCTGTAGATACTTCTTTATTATTTACTGAAACTCTCCAACTAGTTCTGTTAAAGTAATATGTGAATTCGGAAATTGGCTGGATTTCATTGAAGACTTTTCCATGTTCTTCGGCAAGTTTCTGAAAGAGGGCTGTTAAAAATTGATATGAAGGATACCCGTAGATTGTTTCTGTAAACTGTACATTTGTTATTACAGATCCTTGGCTTGTGTTTAATATCAGGGGGTAGTCAAGTTTTTTGATTCTTATATCCTCTATTTCAATATCATCTGGTATACTATTTATGGTTGCCAAGAAATTTAGTCCTGTTAAATTTCTGACTAGAAAGTATAGATAACTTCTTAGTTTCAATGTTATAACATTCTTCTGGATTAAAGTCCTAAAGGGTTTCAAATATTCATTTATTACATCAATATAATATTGTGTTCCTGTTGATGAAATTTCTCCCCTTATAATTTCATTTGAGATAAGTTTTGTTCTATAAATATATTCATTTACAACAGATTCAAAAATTGGAGGTTCTGAAATTATAAGTACTCTTGACCCGTCACTTTTGAGAGAACCTTCAGTTAAGGAAAAACTCAAATATTCTTCAATGTTTGGAATTTTTATTCTTGATAAGGCTTCTCTTATTTCTTGTTGGATGAAGAGAGGTACTGACCGAGTTCTTGTAACATGTGTTTCTGACAACTTAACATAAGTATTATCACTTGTACCAAGTCTAAAAGGTAACATGGAAAGGGGAAATTCAACATCTACAGGTTTTTTTGTTTGTAATAGAAAACTCATATGAAAAAAGAAAAGATTTAAATAGAGAGACAACTAAGAAGATTACATGTTATGTTTAGTAAGAAAAGAGGATAAATGTGTTACCTATGTCTATAAAGATCCCACTAATAATATTGTTTTAAGGCATAATGAGAAAGATTACATATTATTACCAAATTTACAAGAATTTACAAAAGTAAAATTTATTCAACTGGACTATGAACCAAAGTTGTATTTTTTACGTTATGATAATCAGAAGGTAATAGGAACTCTAACAGAAATTGAAAATAAATTGACTGAACAAGGATTTGATATCATAGATGTCAAAAAAATCTTAAGATTTTTATTCTCCACAACAAAGAAATTACCTAAGAAAAGATTATATTTCAGTCCAGGTTTTTATTTGTCTGAAAAACAAAAGAAAGTAATAACAGTTTCTTCTACCTTATACAAACCAGGATATTTGGGAGACATTGACAATAGAATTACTTTTAAGCCTACAATATCTGATCAATTGGTAAGTAATGCTTCATTTCTTATTAAAAATATCCTATCCTTGTATAATGATCCTGAAACAATTGTTAAGATAATTGCCTTCAGTTTAATTGCACCTTTCAAAATTTATTTTGTCAATAAGTTTAATTTATTCCCTCTATTGATAATAAGGGGGAATAGAGAAGCAGGGAAATCATTAATACTTGACTTAATAAAGAATCTGTTTGGTATCAAAACAACAGATCCTGTTCCTACTACTGAATATAATTTACGTATATTACTTTCAATGACTACTTTACCTGCCTTATTGAATGAAGGTAATATGTTTATTGAAGAACTGACAAAAAATGAGAAACTATTAGAGTTAATAACAACAATGACAACAACCAATGTTATTAAATTCCAAACAGATAAAAATTATAGAGGATTATATTTGGCAATGAGAACATTAATTATTACAACAAATAGAGACATTAATTTACCAGAGTATTTAACAGATAAAATTCTCATTATGGAGGTAACAAAACCATTAAACACAGAGTTTATAAAACAGAAAAACATCAAAACACCTAGAATGTTTACTAGTGAAGATAAAAAAGCATTAATATCATTTACTAGTAAATTTTATGAGATTTTTTCAAATGAATTTTTTGGTAAATACTATGATGAGATGAAATATATGTCAAGAAGTGAACTATTAAATAGTTACATTAACATACCAAAAAGCATCTTAGACAAGATGTTACAAACAGAAAGAGTATATAGTAAAGCATCTGAGTTTGTTGAATCAACTAATGGAGAAAATGTCCCCTTTAAAGTCATAAGAAAGGGAGATAAGATAGAAATAGTTCCTGTCTAAGATAGGAAAAACTTAAATAGCTTTTTAATTCTCTACTTTATTGAGAAGTATGGATTACAATGAGTTCTTTGAGTATATAACTAACTATAGTCCTTCTTTAACTACAAAAATCTCTATAATTAATAAAAATACTGAAAGAAACTATCAATTGGATGATATGGAATATCCTGATGACAAGATTTTCTTTAGAAAGAAGACCACCTTAAAGAAGTCTTTATATGATAAAAGATTAGAGAAAATATATCCTTTAGTTTTCGATACAACAAAAACAGTAAGATTGATAACAACACTCATGGACATAAGTGGAACTTATTATGTAAAGAAAAATCTTGAATTAACTAATCTACCTGAAGAATACAAACTTTCATTGGTCAAATATTACATGTATAATCCTAAAACAGATATATTTTTACCTACTTATTTAAACATAAAAGGTTTAAATGTTTATGCCAAATCCATCTTTCAAGTTTTCATTTCTTATCCCATGTTCGATTATGTCTTTTTTAAAATTCTTGAAATTAAACCTGTCAAAGTTTATGACATTCTTGACAATTATATGTCAATAAAATTTTCCACATATTTACAACTTTACAATATTAGCAATATTATTTTCCTTTCTGATGAGAAAGAATCAACTTCACTTTTCACAAAAATTCTCTTATCAAAGGCAAAGTATATAAAGAATGTTGATATCTTTTTCAAGAAGAATTTATTGAAATATAAATTAAACTTGTTATTAGTTTTAATTAAACATAAAATCTTTCCTTCAAAAATTAGTACACAAATACCAAAACGTACCATAAAGACAAACAAAGAGAAATTTCTCAACTTTATTCTTAACATTCCAGTCTTTTATTATGATAACATAAAAATATTTAGACAAAAGGTAACTAAACTAATTGCCAAGTATTTTAGGATCTTTTCTTATGGTATTACCTACTTGACAAGCTTACTACGAAGATTGGGTTATATGGTAAAACTAGATTTGAGAACATTTAGTATCTTTATCAAAGGGACACTTCAACCCTTATGGAATGTTGAAAGAAGAATATCAGATCCAAACACTGTAAGAATTGACTATGATTATAATAAAAAGAACCCCTTTTTATATACTTATGGTGTTAAGAAAAAGGATAAATAATAAACTATTTTTAAAGAAGAAACAATTATGAAAAACTTAACTATATCAGAAAACGATTCTGAGTCCATAGATTCCTTGAAACTCTCTGAGCTAGAAAAAATTAGAGTCTTAATAGCCAATAAAATCCTCAATGATTATGTGTCAACTATTGGATTTCCTAAATCTGATATTAAGGTTCTTATTGTAGGAGAAAAGAAAGGACAAATTTTCTTCCTTCTGGAAAACAAAACAGTTGGATCAATGACTTATGAGATAGAAGCTATTACAAAAATTAAACAAAAACTATTTTGTGATGTAAAAATAGAAGACTTCTGGACGTTTACAATTGTTAGTGAAGCTTCTTCAACTCTTTTCTAAGGTTAGTTTTTAAGTACTATTAGTTTTCTTTTTAATAATTCATCCACTAAAAATATTGCCAAAGCATAACTGTAATCAGGAACATAAAAACTTATCAAACTTTTGTTAACAAATTCAAGAACTGTATAAAATAGTGCCACAGATATGAAGTATAAAAAGAATGGACTCACATCAGTTACCTTTTTTGTTATGAATCTATAAAGTGCATATAAGCCATAAAAATATCCTATTACTAAAGGAATAAAGAAGACTTGTTGATTCGGAAAAGTATTAAGAGAAAATAATTGTTGAATAAAGAGCTGACTGTATATAGGACTGGCATGACCTGTTTCAAAATCAAAAAGGATATTTTGTTTTACATAGTCATAGTATGTAAATATGTTGGAAGTTAAACTTAACAAGGGTATAAACATCAAAAATACTAGTAGAAATGGAACTAAAATGAAATCTGTATATGCATTCAGAGTTCCACTGTTCTTCTTTATCTTGTTATAAATTAGAGAAACTGGAATTAAGAATAATCCTATTTCTTTTGATCCTATTGCCAATCCAGTAAATAAGCCTGATAAAGTATTATGTTTGTTTTTCAACATATCCAAGGCAAAAATACTAAACACTGCCTCAAAAGAATCTAATAAATTGAAAGCTCCTATGCTAGCCATACCTACAAGGAAAATTCCTATTGAATACAATAACCCTCTTTCTTCATATTTATATATTAAGTATGTTATTAATAAAATATCAAGGAAAATAACTCCTAGCCTCAATACCACAGGATTATACAGAAATACTGCAGTTAAGATGGCAATCAGAAACTTCACTAAAGGTGGATGTTCCAAATTAAAATAATAAGTATTGTAAAATATTGAGGTTAGTTGGGAATTCACTTGGGGATAGAAATGTAAAAAGACATAATCAAATTTCAAACCCAACTGGTCATAATATGCTTCATCTGTAAAATAGGTGAAGAATTGTCGGTTCATCATGGAATAGGCAAATAAATACAAGATCATAATAATATAAAAGCTAATTAGAACATCTACTTTGGTAAATTTTATGTTAGTTTTCATGAAAGAAACGAAAACTGTCTTATTTAAATTCTTTTTGTTGCTCAGAAATTAGAAGTAAAGTTTTTTCTTGAAGTTAACTATTTTAAAAACAAGAGTTATCATGAAAACTGTTATTGAGAAAAAGAAGGATGCAGATACTCATGAAAATAGGAAGGATATTAAAATAGATACTGTAAGTATTCATTATGAAAAGAACAGATTAAGTCGAATAGTCATCAGTGGAGAATTCAATTATCAGACTGTGGAAAAAACCATTGGCAACTTACCTGATAATGACTGGATAAGACTTATCCTTAACAAAAAAATACCCATGAGTTATTTCACCTTGTTAGGTAATCATAAAATAATGCATGAAAAACTAAAGGAGTTAATTAAAAACCTTGACAATATAACATATTTAAGTATCTATGAAAAGGAGGCAATTGGAATTGTTAAAATAGAGTCAGTACCAGATAAGAGGTCATCTTTTGTAGATAAGATAACAATAAAATATGTATTTAACAGGATCGAAAAAGTAGAATTAACCCTTGGTGGTTCTGACAAGACAAGGAAAGTCTTAATGAAAGTATTAAATATACCAGCTTTAGACAAGATATCTCCTACAATCACAAAGCTTTCTTTAAAGGGGAAACAATCAAAAATGTTTAATCAAAACTTACTTACTTTTCTAAATACTGTTAACAGATCATTTGAGTTAAATTGTAAGAATGAAACTTGTCTTATTCAACTAAATACATCAGACAACTTCCTTTATTTTGATAACAAAATATATCCTTTGACAATTAATATGAAGGAAATGTATCCACAAGTAGCTAATTTCTTACCAGAAGAAATAAGGAAAGTCTTTGACAAGTTTAGTGGTTCTAACACAATAATATATTTTAGGACTTCTACAAAAAGAGATTATGTAAAGGTGCTTTCCAAAGCATTAACTGTTTTATCAAAACTTAATCCACCTCTACCTGAATATTTAACATTTGATAAAAATTGGTTTTTAATGATGGGAATAGCAATACAAGGTTCTTATGAAAAACTAGATGTTGATTTAAATTTCTTAGTATCCAACCCTAAAGCTATGATATTAAAGCCACTAAGAATTATTGTATATGATAACAAACGTAAAGTAGTACTAATTGAGAGACCAATTAAGTCTGATAGAACAACGGATCTTCTTCTTGAGGCTTCAAAAAAATTTCTTAGAACAGAAGCAATTGACTTCTATCCTGAAGAGTCCAAAAATCCAGAAACCACTAATGTCTCATATTATCTGTTAAAATATGGAAGTTATTACATAATAACAAATAAGGAACTTTTGCCAACAGTTATTCATAATCCATCATGTTTTGTCTAATAGAAATCCCTTCCTCTACATTCTAGCAAGAACGGAGAGTTCCTTCCAGGAGAAGAAGGAAATCATACCGAAAAGCTTAAATATCTACTCAAACCTAATTTAGAACAGGAGAGAAAAATGGCAAAAGTTCTGAAAATCGAATTCCCGTACGATGGGAATTATGAAGTTGAAAGGATTAGTCAAGGAATTACTATAATACCTACCACTGATAATAAATATGTATTAGTACATTTTACTAATGATGGTGATTTTGCAGAAATATATGATGATTTAGAAGTGTTACTCAGAGACGTTCGAGAATGCTGTGGTGATGAAGTAGCAGAAGTTGTTGAAAACGAATTTCAAGAAGATGAACTCCAAGAAGAGGAAAGTTAATGTGTTAAAACATATCTCTTTTTCTTTTACAATAATTTTTCAAGCTTCAAATTGTGTACATTCATAGTCTCTATAATTGTTTCTAAAGTTTCAACAACTTCTATCTTATTAATTTTTTTGGTCACTTTTGTAAATTCTATTCCTAAAGATTGTCTTTATGAACTTGTCATTTGTAACTTAGTTTTTCTTTTGCTCGATCTTTCAACAATTTCAAGTTTTCATCAGAAAGATTAAGGAATGAGTTTACAAGATGCTTTACGTGTATATCGTGTAACCCAAAGTGATAGTCTAACAAGCCTAAACTGTACTCTCTAACTTTTATGTACCTTTTTGCTTTATCAGTGTCTATTGTCTCTATCGTATCTGACATTGTTGAATAGAGTTTAATGGTTCCATACCAAATGCTATCATTTTGTTTAGTAATGGCAAACTCTTTTACTCGATTAAACTCGAATGTAACATCCTTGAATACAATCTCATTAGTTTTTATTTCTATGTCGTTAAACCAGAATCCCTTTATAAATCTGGTTAAGGGATGAGTTAATATATCCTCTTTAAACTTTAACAAATCTACATTAAAGGATTTTCCAAGGGTGTAGTACTTGTCTTTTACTATATCCCACATTGCAACGAAATGGTAATAAATCTTCAGGTTCTTCTTCTCATCTTGTTCAATTGCATAGTTATGTTCCACCTTATTGTAGTTATAGTCCACATTCACATCAGTTGCATCCTCTATGGGCAAATAAATCTTCCTTATTTTTGTTACTACATGAGTAGGTGTTGTTCTTAGGTCAGTCCACTGTTGACAATACTCTTTCCAATAACTGTCTTTTAGTTTGTCCTCAGAATAACATTCAGATGGTCTAGGTATTCGTTTAACCTCCTCAAAAGCATACAATTTTTTAATTTCTGGATTGTGTTTTTTTGCCTTTGGGTAATCATCTGTGTAAAGATAAAATATGTTTGTCATTGCTCCTCTAATATAAGGTTCGACAAAGAGATAAACTGGTTTTTCTCTAACTAAGAACCACCTTCTTTTATTTCTTACTGCATAGATTACACTGTTCATTTCAAGTTTGTCATTAACAATGTTGGAAATATAATCTAAGACTCTCTGCATATAACCATCATTTTGGAAGTTCTTGTCTCTGACAGTATCATAATCCACTGTTATTGAAAACTTACTCGTTTCTACTTCATTTTTAGCATCATACTTATTCAGGTCAACACGACAAGATTCCCAAGGTGTTTTCTCAAAGGGGTTCTCATTATTATAAGAAAACACAATAGATAAATCATTATGCATTGCTAAAATGTCGGAAAATCTGTACAGCCCAGATTGCATAAAAAAATATAAACTTTAAAATATATAAACTGTTGTGAAAATTTTATCCTGCTGGTGCTAGACGGTTTTTGAATATTTTATGGAATTCCTTTCGAGGAAGTTTCTTATTTCTTTCTCATCTAATTCATCTTTTTGTATTTTTCCAAACAAGTTCTGACAACTATTCTGTCTGGATTACCTCACTTCTCTTAAGAAATAAGATAGTTTTTATAATAATCAGTTATCGTTTTTTACATGACAAATTTTGGAAGACTACGAATAACTGTTGGCAGGAGTTCCTTAGTTGTTATTATGTAATAATTTCCATCTGTTAAAAGATAATATAATATATTATTGTTTTCTTGGTTTTGAAGTTCTTCAGTGTATTTAGTAATTGCTTCTGTCCCAAGAAAGTTCTTTAATGTCTTAAGGATCTTTTTTGTTCGTTCGGCAGTTTGATTTGGTTCACAAATTGATAGTACTTTATGTTTGTTACCATATATAACCATTGATAAAGGTAATAAGATTTCACCTTCAGATTGAAATAGAAGGTTGAGATTAACATCAAGTTTTTCATAAGAACCTCTTATTATTATCCTCTTTGTTTGAAACTTCTCTTCACCAAAACTTAAATACTCGGGTACAGGTGGTTTTAGTTTTGACAAAATAGTAAATGCTTTGGAAAGTACTTTTTCATATTCCTTTTTTGTGTTGGCAACAAAAAATATTGTGGTATCGTAATCATCAAATCTATCTAGAACTTTCCTTATTTCTTCTGGTAAGAAATTAGCTACTTGTGGATACATTTCCTTCATATTAATTGTCAAAGGATATATTTTGTTATCAAAATAAAGGAATTTATTTGGTAAATTTGGTAGGTATTCACACCACTCATTGTTACAATATAAAGAAAAAGGTTGGTTTAAAGTATTTATGAACTCAACTAATTTTTGGTCAATACCTTTTGTTATTTTTCCCTTTAAAGAAAGAGTTGGGATAGGTGGAATTATTTTGTCTAAATTAGGTATATTTAATACTTCTGTTATTACTTTTTTCGTCTCATTTCTATATATATAGGATAACTCTACTTTTTCGATAGTGTCTAATACGTAGTTTATGGTTATTCTTTCTGAACCATCTTGATACTTATGTGAACCTGTCTCTATACTGGTGTATCCTATAGCATCTCTTTCAGTTATATTCAAATCAGTGATTATACCAAGTTCTTTAATCAACTTAATTATTTTTTCATACACTTTTTGATGGTT
>Ga0208006_100807_pt1 | contig 9997 bp, 7 predicted proteins | sample ECH_Bnyco_MetaG_FD_187131 | JGI IMG/M metagenome (GOLD analysis project Ga0208006, IMG submission 187131) | Hot spring microbial mat communities from Yellowstone National Park, Wyoming, USA - ECH_B nyco_MetaG (SPAdes) (version 2) | ecosystem: Environmental > Aquatic > Thermal springs > Hot (42-90C)...
GGGAAATATCGTATTCGGGAATGTGAGCTCCACACTGAGTGTTTTTCGCCCCCTTTGAGCTCTAGTCTTAATAAACATCAAATGGTAGTCAAGTAGTGTTTTAACCCTCCTAATTGAGGATATGCATTGCTTAAATATATAAGATATATAATTATAGCATTAACAAAATTGTATTATAAGTATAGTATTAGTTATATTATTTTCATGGCGAAAGGAAACATTTATTAATATGAAAATGACCCGCTAGCCGTGTCAAGCCATATGACGGCGTATCCTCTTCTAATATATGCGGTGTCCCCGCTTCATGTGGGAACCGGGAGAAGCAGCGGCGTTGTGGATCTTCCAGTGCAAAGAGACCCATTTAATTACCCCGTGGTCTACGCCTCATCATTCAAGGGAGCATTGAAATCGCACTGCTTCATCACTCAAGGGAGCATTGGAATTGAGATGTGCGGAAAAGCCCCCATTTGCTGCTGCTTATTTGGATCCGAGAGGGGAGATGACACTGGAAGCGGTCTAATCACTGTGACGGACCTAATTCCATTATTCATACCAATGCCCAGCAACACTCATGGCTACATATACGCCACGTCGAAATACCTTCTGAGCAGAGCCCTGGACCTACTTGATTTGACGAGCGAAAATGACTTGAAAAGTATTGTGACGAATTTACTTAAGCCTAGTGAGGCTCAATCCACGCAAGCCGCTGCTCAACAAATGAAGGTTGATGTTGCTGGCATAGAGAAGGCCTTGGTTAAGCTTCAGAACGGGGATGCTTTAGTGAAGCTAGGCAGATTAACGGCAGGAATCAGCAATGGCGTGGTTATATTTGACGATAATGAGGGATCAGAGATGTTGGAGAGAGCTTACATAAGGATGACGAGGAACAAGATTGATTTGAGAACTAAGACTGTGGCGGAACGCGCATTATGGACTGAGGAGTACCTCCCCCAGGGCACAGTGATGCTTGGCTTAATTATTCCATCAATACCTAAAGAGAACAAGTATTGTGGTGAGGTAATTGGCGAAAAAGTTGGGCAAGGCGGCTCCAGTATTTGTGATGCTGCTTGTTACAATAAGGTACTTGATAAATTCCGTGAACAATTCCTCGGTGGTTCTGCCGGCAATAATTATGGCTTCATTAACTTGGGCGGTAAGGAAACTATAGGCAAGGGAATAATTAAGATTAAGATAATAATGCAGGACTCCATTGCTACGAACAAAGGCTCAACTGGGTCGCTGAGTAAGGCCTAGAGGTGGGTTTTCTGGATCTAGCAATAGAGATCGCAAAGAAACTTAACTCGTTAAAGAATGAATGTGGCGATGGTGAATCAAGCATTGAGGGCTACGCGAGGAGAGCCGTGGATTTCCCCTCCTTAATGCTGCAGGGAGGCTTGGCTTCAGCCATGAGCTTTTACTTATCCAAGAGCGATATAACGAAGGTGTTTCATTACTTCAATTACTGGCAGAAGGGAGAAAAACCAAAGATGGAGAATAAGAGCGATAAGAAAGGAAGTAATCGATATGATTTATGTGACGACATGGGCAAGGAGAGCAGCAAGGGTTATTCAGCATTTATGGGCTCGCTATTATACATACTAGCCAATTCAGGAAAACAGGAATGCAACCTAGAGAATGAGGAAAAAGTCGGTTCCTCCATATTGGAATGCCTTAAGAGTTTGGAGCAAGAGGAAGTGAGGATTGAGAAGAAAATTACCCCAATCCTCATCAAGTTAAAGGAATTGAGCGAAATGCTATCGCCAAGAAAAGAAGGGGAGAATAATGAGCAATAATAACTTAAACGAATTGCTGAATAAGGCGAGGGCACTGGCGGAGACTCAAGTAATATTCAGTGGAAGATTCATTAACTTCACTCCCTGGTGGGGAGGAAACTATGAGGGCAAAGTCCTAGAAATAGTTGGGGATCAGGCTTACATTAACTTACCTGAAGCAAAATCAATAATTGGAAAAACCATTTGGTTCCTAAGAACAGCGACCGGTGATGGTTTCCTAAAGGACTTGGGAATAATAGAGAACTATACGGGAGAATCTACAGCTAAAAGACAAAGATCTAAACTCAGCGTGATAGTGAGAGGTGAACCAATCAAAGTCGACTTAAAAACAGGAAACAACATTGCAAACCAAAGAAAAGCATTATACTTAAGCCTAAATGATTTCCAGAAATTAGATAAATCAATGGATCAAGTTAAGCATAAGTCTGTGAAGCTATGTCAACAAAATAATTATGAACCTGCTGATTTTATTTCCATTTTCTGCATACCAAGAGTATTAATGAGGGTGAGGGAACTACTGGATAAAGTATATAATAACAATTCTAGAAAGATCGATGTAATTGCCCAATTGCCTGTAAAGCCAAATACCGTGTCGTTTACTATCGAGGTAAGGGCTGAGCCAGGTTATGGGAGCAATATAAATAGCATCAATTTCATTAAGGCCCTGCTCTTTACCTTGTATTACCTGGGTATAGGCAGTGGCGCCAACAGAGGCTTCGGCAGGTTTAAGCCATTGAAAATAATGAAATCGCCTCAAGATTTAGACATAAGTCCAGATAGTATAATTAATTATTTTAGCAATTATGAGAGGCATGACAGTTTTCCTAGCTTTAAAGGTTCGCTCACATTAGGTAATGTGGGGAGCGTGGAAACAGCATTGAAATGCATTGGCGACGCAACTACAAAGATGATATGGAAACAGAATCACTCACAACCCATAAAGTCTTGTGGAGCTAATTTAAATACATGGGTATTAGGCTTACCCAGGCAAGGAAAAGATAAAATAGAACACTTCGATAAATGCAGTAATGAAAGTATTAAAAGTGGAATTAATAAGGAACATATTAATAAATTAATTAGAAGATTAGATTATGATGCTGGTTATGTTGATGTAGTTTCTGGGTACTCTTTCTTTAAGGAGAAGGAGCTAGATCCAGTGAGGAGACAGTCCTACATAGTGTTAAGCGTTAATGAAAATAAAGGTTCATATATAGTTAATGTTTTCAAGTTTATTCCAGATAGTTTGGATACTACTGTGCTTTCCGGGGGTTATTTCGTAGGCCTACATGGACACCCACCTAGAAATAAGAATGAACGTAAAAAGAACATGCCAATACATTGCAAGATAGAGGTTAATGATGTGCTTAATCAGAATAATAAGCCCATCTCAATTAATGACTTGAATAAACTAATTGATAATGCAATTAATGAAATAAAGAGTTACCTGAATAACTGTACTAATGGAGGATATGGGAGGATTGGGCAAAGCCAAGGTAGATATAATACGAGGATTGGTGGTTCATGATGAGCCAGATAAATAAGAGAAACAACTTTATGTTAAACTCCATGCATATGGTTCGTAATAAATATAAAGAATATTTGGGATCTTTGAGTAATAATATTGATAAAAGAAAGAAAATAAAGGATGATAATGATATAAGGAAGAAAATAAAGGATGAGGTGATAGGGTCAGCCTTGAGTTTTGATTTCTCTTTAAGTGCTAAATTAGCCAGTGATTATATGGATGAGGTGGCGCAAGCGTATAAGTCATTGGGGTTGGGCGTTGTGGATGTTAAGGCGTCTCTCTCGACAAAGCTGGTATCGGGCTTAGCTTCTGGTTTCCTGCAAGTAATAATGGAGGTAGGTATGCATTGGGATCCGATTCTTGATTTACCTTATGTTCCAGGATCATCTATAAAGGGAGTAATGAGAAGCAATGCATTGGAGTTGTGTAAGATGGCAACGGATAAGGAGAAGTGTTTGCGGGGTGTTTTAGAAATTTTTGGCTCTGGCGAGGCCTTTAATGAGGCTAAAAGCATTTACAATTTAGGTCAATTCAAGACCACTGCCAGCGTGGGGAGAGTCGTGGTTTCTAATGCATATCCTGTGGAGTTAAGTGATGGAAAGCTCTTTGAGGGCGATATAGTGAATCCCCATTATTATAAAAACAATAGGATCGTGAAAAACGAGTATGAAGTGAAACCAGTGCCGGTGACCAGCATCGCGGTGAGGAGGGGGGTAAAGTTCCGTTTCATAATTGGAGTTAAACCATTTAGGGAAGTTAGTGAGATATCAAGGATTCTGTTTAACAATGAATTAAAGACGCCTTCAGAGCCGATATTATTTTTGCTAGCATACTCGCTATCTAAGGGAATTGGGGCCAGGACAAGCAAAGGCTATGGCTACATGGATATAGATGTAAAGGACATAAAAATATGGTGATGGGAAGTGAATATAGATAATATAATTAACGTGAAGTTCCTCGCCTTGCTCCATGACCCGGCCTGGAAACCATGGATAATAACGAGGAAGACAGGTAGAATAGTTAAGGATATTCTTGAGAAGGAATTACCTGAAAAGAAAATCCTCTATGAGGAGAGGAAAAGAGCTCATGAGTCCGAGGCCTATGCCATGGCTAAAATAATCGGTGGACTACATGATTTAAGTGAAGAGGACAGAGTAGTTCGCATGGCTGATATGTTTTCATCCTCAATTGATAGATTTCTCGTTCCATATGAGGACGACAATGAGGAAGCTCAAGGTGGAGGAGCTAGGGTCAATGATGTTCCATCACATAAACTTAACATACTTAATCCGAATCTTAGATATGATATAAAGAAGCCCGTTGGTATTGATGAATTTGTGAAAGAAGCAATCAATTTATACCCTGCAATAAGCGACAAGAAGCTTAGGTATAACGTGCTTTACACTTCACTTGAATTACTATGGTATAAGTATAATCCCGAAAGCTTCCCGGTGGCCGATACGAGGGTATATACTCACTCCGTCTTTGATCATCTATATGCCACCGCCACAATGTCTAACTGGTTCCTACAAGGAAATAAGCCGACCGGTTACTTCGTGAAGATAGATATCCCAGGCATACAGCAGATAATCAGTAAGGCTAGAAAATCCACGGATTTATGGGCCGGGAGCTGGATGCTTTCCTTCTTAGCTTACAAGATAATTGAGCCATTCATAATGGAGTATGGAGCTGACGTGGTGATATCTCCATTTATCGGCTTCAACCCATTTCTAATATCTACATTATTGAATAAATTATCCATTGAGGTAAGTAATGGGAAACTGGATAAGAAAATAATGGATGAGTATAAATCGCTCTTCCCAGAGGACCTGCATTCGCCTTATCAACCAGTAATGCCTGCCACGCTCTTCTTGGCATTACCTAAAGTATATGATAACCCCGAAGAAGTTAAGAAAAAGATAGTTAATAACTATAGAGAGGCATGGAAGAAATTGATCATGGAATTAAGTAGAGATAAGGCAATACTTAATGATATAATGGATTACCCCATAATGCCGTTGAGGGCCACTGTTTTAGATGTTGGTGAGGAGTATGATGGCTTCGAGAAGAAGGTTACGGCGATCAGTAATAGTAGGTCATCCAGTGAAATCTCAGGTGTGAAGTTGATGGATTCCGCTAAGTCATTGTTCTTGGAGTATTTGTTTAAGAGGGCTAGCAGTGATGATCCTATTAAGATATATTACGGTGCAAGTCTGGCTTTTGAAGCTAATCACCTTACAAGTAGCTATTACAGTCAAGGCAGAAACTACCCTATCTGCACTTCATGCGGTACTTTACCTGCTATAGTGGCTGGTGAACAAAAGGCTGTTAATCAAGCGGCCAATAATGAAGATGTAAAAGGCATGCAGAACAAAATGATTAATGATGATTATTTAGATGAGGGAGAAAGGCTCTGTCATTATTGCTATGCTAAGAGAGTATTGGGTAAGGGGCAGAAGATGATTATCCTCGACAACTTAGGATTCTATATCAATGTTCAGAATAGCTTTGAGGTGATGCCATCCACCATTGATATAGCCAATATAGAGCTATGGAAGGAAATATTTGAGGAGGTCAAAAAATGTAATGGAGACAATGCGAGTCGATTCGCCAAACCTTTGCCTAAACCATTAATGAAATATAAGGATGTAGGGGAGGTCTTTTATAAGCCTGAAGACGAGAGGTTGCTAGATAAAATATTAAATCAAAATAAGGCTAAAGATGCATTGAATACGCTTGGAAAATATATTAATTGCAATGATAAATTCTTAAATGGCTTGCCTAATAGAGTGAAGACTTATTATGCCATAGTGAAGGGGGATGGCGACTTCATAGGTAAGAAAATATGGAGGGGCGGCATTAAGACTGACATTTACAATTACGTAATGAATACTAGATTCATTGAGTCGAAATATAGGGACCAAATAGAAAAGAGATTGGATGCCTTGGTTGATTTAATGGCGAATCTATGTCTTGGTCCTGAAGAAGCAGTTAATTATGCAGCGAAGCAAGCCCGTAAAATAGATCCCAAGAAATACCATGCTATACCGTTTACTCCAGTGTATATAATAGCCGTTTCAAGGGCTTTAGCCGTTACTGCAATTAAAGACTCTAATACGATAAGCGATAAGGGGATCTTAATATATGCCGGGGGAGATGATATAATGTTCCTATCATCAGTGGATGACTCTATGGAATTAGTTAAGCAGACTAGGTTAAATTATTGGGGTGAACCATTGGGTTTCCATGTCCTGAATGGGGCTATTTTCGATGCGTTAGCCCTTTACGGAAGGAGTTATGGCGTGCTGCTGGCCCATCATAAAGATGCCATGTATAATTTATGGAATATAGTAACGGACTTAGAAGAGCTTAAGGATGAGGTTGAGGTCGAGATTGATTCATGCGGGAAAGAAAAGCAGAAAGATATCACAGTGGTATTAAGGGGCAGGGGCGCCATGGATCTTGAGGATGCCGCAGTCATTTATAATTATCCTAAAGAGGGTTCGGGATCGCTTATTACATTTGAGTTATTGAATGAATTGGATGAATCCATTGGGGGAAAGGACAAGAAAACTAGGAAGCTTTCTGCCAGCTTCATTAAGGATTGGTTAACCATGGACAAGGACATAATGGACGCCTTCTCCGAGGAAGCCATAGCCTTCCTAATCAATAGGAATAAGGTAGCAATGGGAGCGGGGACGGCTAAGCTACTTGAAAGCCTTACTAGCTTAAATGTGAAACTATATGTGCATGGCGGGCAAAGGGATCAGAGGACTGAGTTAATTAAGGCCATTGACCATATTGAGGTGTGAGGCATGGTTCTTCTAATTAAACCCATTGAACCAGTATTCTTCAGATGGCACGGAGAGTACTCGCCTAACTTCAGTGGACCAATGAATAAAGGAATATCGGAGCCCTTACCATTGATAAGCACTGTAATTGGAGCCATTTATAGAAAAGTAAAAGGCATTAAAATCGCACAGCCCAGTAATGAGTTAGAGGAACTTAAATCTGTATTTAATGATGTTTGGGGACCATTGATTTACGTTAAGGGAAGCAGGAGGAATACCGTCGGCGAATTTCTACTGGTTCATGATTACCCGGGGAAACTAATTACATTTAGGCTTGAGAAGGATGGCGTCACGCCCATTATTAATGAACACAAGGATAATGATTGCATCAATGAAGAAGCAAAGGAAGGCGATTGCGGCGTGGATATGCATAAATATAGAATCGACGAGATAATGCCGAAGCAGATAAATAAGATCGGCATAGGCAGGGATCTTGGGAAGAGAACCGCGAAGGAACACATGCTCTATAGCTCGCAATTCATAGATCTACAGGCCACCATAATGGAGAATTTTAAGGATGTAACGGAGTGGGGAATACTTGTTGAGACTCAAGTTAAGTATAATGGCGTTATGGAGCTTGGGGGAGAAGGCAGGGTCGTGAAGGTAAATGAGGTGAATGTACAAATCCCAACTGGGGGGAAATACTCTGCCCTGCTCTCGCCTCTCCTCTTGTCTGTGAATAATAATGTTGGAAATGAGAGACTTGCCTCCCTAGATGACGTGCTAAAGCTGAATATTGATGGCAAAATTAATGATAAAACATTAAGGAACGTATTATGCAGAGGAAAGATTGGGGTAATAGGAATTGGTTACAGCATGTCGCTTAACGCGAGGAGACCGATTTACCCAGCTCTATTTCCAGGCTCATTATTGAGGAACATCAATGAAAGGAAGCTAGGAGAGTTAAATGAATTAGGCTGGGGCTCCCTACTACATTATGATTACGTGATATAATGATGATAAATAATGCTTCCAAGGATCGTAATGAAATCACGCTCTGCGCGAGCGTGGGCACTGAAGAGGACACATTTATCTCGCTTGTCAGGAGGTATCTAGAGTACTTCGATATTTCAAGGATTATAATCTTTATTACAGATAAGTCTAAATATGATAAGGACACCGTGATGAATGATATTACCAGGTTTACAGGTAAAAAGCCGGCATTCATGGAGATCCGCATACACCCATCATCATATGAGGAGAACGCTAAGCTTGATGTAAGAGATTGTGATGTGATTGATGTCACAGGTGGAACTAAGCACATGGCTTCTGTTCTATCCTTAAAGGCAGGCGAAAAGGGGAAACCCATATCATACTTAGAGGGCCCCGGGTTATTTAATTCGCCTTATCCTGAGGTTCCCCGACATTTAGAGAAGCTGAATACTTATGGGCTGGAATTGGTTTTTAAAAAGCCTTATGTGGATAAGGATCAATTAAGAAAGATAAGTAAAGTGCCGTCACCCCTCAATTTCCAGGTTACGCATGAAGCAAAAACAACAATAAGCAGTTCGTACTTGAGATCACTCAGTCAAATACTTAATCATTATAACGGTGAGGTCACCCTTCAATTATTGAAGAGAGGTCAATTAATGACTAGCATCGGCTTAAATGAATCCAAGACAAGCAATATAACGGCAGTGCTTCACGATAATGATGATGAGAACCTTAATGAGGCCAAGAACCTCTTTGAAACCATGATAAAGGACATCCAGGAATCATTTAAGACTGATTATAAGGCTGATATCGCCTCGCTTAGGGATGAATTAGGTAGATTAGTTGGGCTTAAGGATTTCAAATTTATTGAAGTAACAGAGAACGGAGAGAGGGAGGTTAACCTTAATGATTTTAATGATAAACTTCTCGTTGACACCAACTTCTTTTACAATGTTGACGTTTACAGGTTAATATGGGAAATAGGATCACCTAAGTTAATTGTAATAAAATGCATAAGGGAGGAGCTAATTAATAAAGTAAGTAATTTTAATTACTCTAATCCACATAATTACGTTACGGTCTTGGCCTATCATCAATACCTATCATCCCTGGGCATTAGTGAAGAAGTAGAGACGAGGGGAGTTGGGAATTATTGTGACCCTTTAATTAAGAACTATTATAGTGAATATAAGTACAGCGATATGGCGCTCGTCAGTAATGATAGGGACGTAGGTAATTACGTGCTTAATATTAATGAGAAGAAGAGCTATTTAAGGGTGTTTAGGGTCAAGGATAACGGAATGGTTTCCACATCGAGAATCCGAGGCATAGGCTCCTATGCATTGCTAAGGACCTTAGGCGTTTATGCCTTTATGCTGGGCGCCAATATAGAGATCCGTGGATCAGGTCAAAGCCATGAGACAGTCACGCTAAGAAATGATGTTAAGTATGAGAAAGGCAAGAGCCCTAACATCGACACGATATTCAGAGAAATGTTTTCAGTAATAGTGGCCTAGAAATTTCTATAACATATTTACAATCCTAGAATCCCCTTCCTTCGGGATCCATATTTTTATGAAGCAAATGATTAGTCTCGCCTCTTCACAATGAAGGGAGATCAGCGATAAAATGAACGACAAACCTCGGCCCTTCAGGGCGGGGGGTCAGTTGTTCCTTATTATAGTATATAGCTGGGATTCTGGCCTCCTCCCAACTATTCGGTAGGAGTTCCCCAATATCTTGAGGGTTACGCGCACCTGTGAAGTGCTGCTTACTCCTCTTCTCCTGGCATTGCTATTTTTCCCTTCCCAAAAATGATCAAGGAAGGGCCAGGATAATAACTAGATCGCTAAAAACTCTACCCAGCCCCTAGACGAGGCTTTGCAGTTCCCTTT
>Ga0208006_100830_pt1 | contig 9769 bp, 8 predicted proteins | sample ECH_Bnyco_MetaG_FD_187131 | JGI IMG/M metagenome (GOLD analysis project Ga0208006, IMG submission 187131) | Hot spring microbial mat communities from Yellowstone National Park, Wyoming, USA - ECH_B nyco_MetaG (SPAdes) (version 2) | ecosystem: Environmental > Aquatic > Thermal springs > Hot (42-90C)...
GGGAAGGGACTGGTGGGGGCCCTGCCTGGGGGGAACGTCCTCGTTTCCCTGTTCTTCGGAAACGGGACGACTCAGGACCTCTTCACCAGGCTGCTGGCGTGGCACATAATATTAGTGGCGTTAATAGGGTTCTTCTTCGCGATCCACTTCTTCCTGGCGGAACACTACGGGATCATGCCCTCTCTGAAGGTGAGACCGAAGGTTCCGGCGATCTACACCAAGGAGGAGTGGTCCAAGTTCAACCCCTGGTGGCCGAGGAACTTCGTCTATATGATGTCCCTAGTCCTCATGACATGGGGCATCATCCTGGTGATCCCAGACCTACTGGCGAACATAAACGGCCTTCCCCTAGTGCTGAACCCGCACCCTGCCCCATCGCCTACCAGCCCAGCCGCTTCCACGGTCCCTCCCTATCCCCCCTGGTTCTTCCTCTTCTTCTACAAGCTAGTGGACTTCCTGCTTCCCAACGGGAGTTCCCTGACCTTACTGCAGGACGATGCGATAGCCATGATCGTCTTGGCCTATCTAGTCCTACTCCCCTTCCTGGATAGGTCCACAGACCTGAATCCGCTGAGCAGGGGCAGGAAAGTCTTCACCTGGATCGGCGTCATGTTCGTAGTTTACCTAGTCCAGCTGAGCGTGTGGGGATTCATGGCCCCTGGGGTACCCGAGCCCTTCCCTGTCCAAGTGATGGTACTCCTGCCACCGGCAGTAGTCTCCGCCTTAGGGGTGTGGACGATGAAACCCGAGGGAGTCAAACCGTCCTCCAGCAGAGTCAGGAGCGATGAGAGGAAGGGGATCTCGATGAGGTCCGTGGTCCCCCTGTGGGCGCTCGCTGTCTCAGCCGCCGCCGTCACGTTGGCGGGAACAGTGGGGGATTTCCTGAGTAGTCCCACAATACTAGGCGCAGTACTCACTGTGGGACTCCTGGCTTTCCTGTCTCTGGCTTTCAGGAGATCTGGATCAGCGCCTGCTCCGGCGGGAGGTGATGAGAAGGTGGTGGGTAGGGCGGCTTGGAAGTTGAACTTAGCTGAAGGCCTAATGGCGGTGCTCTTCTCGCTCTCAGTGGTGCTCGCGTTTCAGATGTGGACGATACCCCCCATTGGGCCGGCCTCGACTTACTTCGGGATAGACCTGGGATTAATATTCCTCATGCTCGGAGAGGGTTTGTCCCTTTACCACTACGTGGTTTATGGGGGTGGACCTTCATGATAAACGTGGGGATCCACTATAGGGTGAAGCCTGGAAGAGAGAGGGATTTCGAGGAGGCCTTCGGAAGGGTCGTGGAGTTCCTGAGGAGTAGACCTGGAGTGATCGAGGCCAGACTTTACAGGAACGTGAACGACCCCAGGGAGTACTTGGTTTACTCTGAGTGGACAGACCTGGACTCCTTCAGGGAGTTCGTGTCAAGTCAGGCTTACAGGGAGACCACTCAGTATGGAAGGGAGATACTGGAGGGTAGGCCTGTGCATAGGGTCCTAGTAGAGGAAAAGTCCGAGCCACACGAGCGTTGAGGATGCGTTGAATGGACAACTCGGATCTGCTTCGACAGGCCTATACTTATGCAGTTCTCGAGCCCTAACTACAGGTCGGCTAAGGGGAAAGCGAACTCTCCACGGCATCTCACTTCTGCCTCCGTGTCCCTTAGGCAAGCTTGAAGGCCTCCTATATTTGGTGACTACGCGTGACTTATGCTTTTGAATGGGACGATTTCCCACCATGAGAGTGTTTACCCATGGCGTAACTTTCCCTCATTTTTAGTCCCTTCCAAATACTCCACGGACGCCTGTTCCATGAACTACGAGGTCTTCTCGACTCACTTAACCTTCTTTCTGCAATTTATTTATACCACTGTCCCCCATCGATCTCTCGATGACAGAGGAAGCGGTGAGGAGGTTAGCCAAAGACGAGGAGTTCGTCAGGAAGGTAGCAGACTTACTCTACGATCGGCTGAAGAACGATGTGGTGCTGGGGAAACTTGAGGAACTGGAGAAACTGATCGGGAAACTGACTGAGTCGGTCAGAAACAACACCGATCACATAGTGCTGATCTGGGAGAAACTGGGCGAAACCGATAGGGAGATAGCGGAAATGACGAAGGCCATCGAGAGCAACACGGAGTCCATAAGGAACCTCCAGGAGCAGATGACGGGTGTGCAGCAGACCCTGGAGAGGCACTCCAAGGCCATAGAGAGCATGCAGCAGACCCTGGAGAGGCACTCCAAGGCCATAGAGAGCATGCAGCAGACCCTGGAGAGGCACTCCAAGGCCATAGAGAGCATGCAGCAGACCCTGGAGAGGCACGATCAGCTCTTGCTCAAGCTGGCTACGGAGATCGGGAGTTTCACCATGAGGGCTGGGAAGGGTTTGGAGAGGGCGATCTTGAATGTATACAAGGAGGCCATGAGGATACACGGGATCGATGTGGATAGGGTAGTCCACGGGAAGATAAGGGACACCATGGGTGTAGTGGACAAGGACAAGGAGTTCGAAGTAGACTTCTACGAGACTGATGACTACGTCTACGTGTTCGAGGTCAAGAACTACGCTGATGAGGGTGTAGTGGAGCAGATGAGGAACAGGGTGAAACTTTTCTCCGCCCTCTACAGGAAACCTGTGAAGTTCTACGTAGTTGCGAACTTCGTAGAGGGTAAGGTGAAAGAAGAGGTGGAGAGGGAAGGAGCAACTGTTATAGCCTCCAATGTGGTCCAAGAGGAGTGAAGAGTGAAATGCGAAGGGTCACATGTTTAAGTGAAGTAGCTGAGAACTCAAATTAATAATTAAAAAAACACCTACCTTTGAAGCGCCTTTAGCTCTGACTGGCCTGTTGCGATACAGGTGTAGTTATGACCCAAGCGAAAATGGGTGAAACCACGGAAGCTGTGGCTATACCGTTGCTCACAGTGTAATCAGTCTTCGCAGTGACATTGATGAAGGCTCCAGTTATTGGGTTCCATATCCAGAAGTTATTTCCGTTAGTCTCAATGGATATCATCAATTGGTAGACTTTACCGTCTAGGAAGAAGAACACTGGACTATTGGATCCTGGGTTGAAGTAATACTGCCCATTCACCATGAAGCCGAAGGCTTTGACCCCTACTGTGCCAGGGGGGAAGTTCTTCGGTCCAGGACCGGTCTGTCCTGTAGCCCATTGGAGGATGCTGAAAGTGGTGACGGGCACGATCAAGGTGCCTCCGCTGCTCTGGACCTCTACCTCAAGGCCGGCGGGTATGTAGACAGTTACGCCGTAGGCCGAGAAGACCCCTCCGTTAGGTCCCACTTGGAAGGTCTGCATCGACGTGGGATTGGTGCTGGGCGAAGCAGCCCCCAGACTCATCAGATTCATTGAGATTAGGAATAAGGGGAGGGATAGGGCTATTGCCTTAGCCATTTTCTTCAATTATACCACCTTCTGCGCTCTCCTCGGAGAAGAGATTTTAAATTTTTTCCCAATTTCATGATAGAATTCTCTTGGATCATTTAGGTCACATACACCCAATGCGCCAGGGCCTTTTATCACACAGTCCTTACTCCGGCTCCCAAGCGAAGGGATTATCTATCCTCCCTGAGTTCCATTAACTCCTTATGCGACGCTCATATTGGAGATCCAGCGGTCTAGCCCTGGAACAGGATGGAGGTTCATTATCATTCCTTGGCTAGTGTCCACACTTCAATCCTCTCTATAAGACAGAGGGACTGATCTCCAAATAACCCAGCACAGTCCAACGGCAAAGTCTTTTTAATCTCTATAACAAGATTCAGACTATGATTCGTGGATGTGAACTACCACGCCCTTACGGACGTGGCTTCCTGCTTCATAGCCCCACCTTGCCCGTAGCGTTTGGCCACGGGTAGAGGGTAAAGCTCCACAGGCACTAAGGGTGGTTCCCACCCCGAGCACTGATATGGACCCATGGTGTTCCCCTATGGAACTGCTGGATGGAGCAGAGGCGTACCTCACCGACCCTCGCTTTAACCAAGGCGTCTCGGTGACGCTTACTCCGTCAGTTAGTGCCATTAATAGAGTGTTTGGAAAAGATGTATATAAGAGTTACAAAGGGGGCTATCCATCCCCGCCCTCACGGACGGGGTCTTCCGCCCCCTTGAACCCCCGATAAGATAAACTCGACAATTTTTTAAACAGGCTCCGCTCTAGGACTATGTGAAAACTGAAGTATATAGTAGGAGCCGGTGGTGGAGGTTATCCAGGGGCCTTCAGGCTGTCACAGGCAGGAATGGAGGTCCTCATGGTTGACCCGAAGGGTGAATTGGGTGGAAACTGCCTCTACTCCGGCTGTATTCCCTCCAAGACAATCAGGGAGCTTGTACAGCTCCATTGGAGAAATAGGAAGCTTTTGGGCTCACGGGACGCTCCAGACTTCAACGGGATCCAGGAAAGGAAGGACTCAGTCCAACTGACGAGGTTCATCCAGCACAGGAAGGAGCTAGCAGCGCATAAGGGGGTATCATTCGTTAAGGGGGAGGCGAGGTTCGTTGATGACCACAGGGCCATTGTCCAAGGGGAAGAAGTGGAGTTCAGATACGCCATAGTGGCGACTGGTAGTACTCCCTCCAGACCTCACTTCCCTGGAGCCGAACTCTGTCTCACCAGCGACGACCTATACTCCTACAGGACATCATTTAGGAAACTGCCGCAAGAGATGGTGATAATAGGGGGAGGATACGTGGCTCTTGAGACGGCGACTTTCTTCAACGCCCTAGGGTCGAAGGTCCATGTTTTAGTGAGATCAGATAGGGCCCTGAGGGTTGTGGATCCCGACCTGAGAGACCTCCTCCTCAAGTTGCTGGACTCCAACATAGACGTCAGATACAATTCACCTATTCTGGAAGTCTCCAAGGTGGGTGAGAAATACGAGGTGTTATTTTCCTCATCCGGAAAGAAGGATAAGTTGATGGGAGACGTTGTGGTTGCGGCTACCGGCAGAACTCCCGTAGTACCAGAGGGACTCGAGAAGGTGGTAGAGACTACTCAGAAGGGTTTCATAAAGGTGACTGACTCCATGAGGACGAGTTCTTCAAACATCTTCGCCACGGGGGATGTTAATGGACTGGCCCCATACTTCCACTCAGCAGTCAGGATGTCGGTAGCTGCGGCAAACAACATCATGTCGGGCAACATAGACTCGGATAGGGTCGATGTTAGGGGAATACCTGTCACAGTATTCACCATACCCCCAGCGTCCTATGTGGGACTCACCAGGAGTCAGCTGAGGGCAATGAATATTCCCTTCATTGAGACATCCTTTCAGCTTGAAGACGATTCAATGGCCCAGATGTACGATGAAAGGAGAGGAGAGGTTAGATTGTTCTTCGAGAAGAGTTCCCTTAGATTTCTAGGAGCCTGGGTGGCGGGAGTCCACTCTGGGTTCCTAATAAACGAGTTGACTCAGGCCGTAGTTAATGGACTCACGGCGAGACAGATGTCCAACGTTGCTGAGCAACATCCTACCACGAACGAGGCTATAGCTTACGCCGTAAGGAAGTTGGTTTAGGGTGTTGTTTAACGCATTACTAACTCCCAGGGACGCTTCAGGGCTCCACCGTGAATTATAATATTTGTTAGATTAACGTGGTTCGATAGATGTCCTGATGTCGTGAGCCTGAATTCATGTTTAATTACTCTAAATTCTGCTAAATAAAACGAATTTGTAATTGATCCGTGAATCGCCCTCTCTTTCGCCATAGGTCTCCCTAGCCTTCGAAGAGTTCGAACAAGAACGTTAACTCACGTCCCGTGATAGTGTCCTCGTCGTACTTGCTTCAATCCTCAGTGAATTTGCCCTCGTTCACAGGTAATACTTTAAGGCAACGAAAATTTGCATAACCAAGGAGTTAGTCTACACACTACCTCACCAGGTAGTAGAGGAACACCCCCTCAACTGTGTTCACGGGTGTCAGGAGTAGGGTGACCGCGAGGGTGAACTTCAGGTCGAAGCCATAGATCCTGACGAACACAGAGTCGGTGACAGCTGGGGGCATGGCGGACTCCAACACCACCTGTCTCAGGGCATCAGTGTTCCCCCTAAGGAACAGGAAACCCAGGGCAAGTATCAGGAGCGGTGAGAGCACACACCTGGTTAAGGCAACCAGTGTTAACCCCTTCCTCTCCGCCGAGTTCACAGATACACCTAGGACCCTTAACGAGACACCGAAGGAGAATATTATCGCGGAGAGCCCTACCACGGTACTCAAGGAAGTCACCAATGGAGATAAGTCAAGGAAGGGGTGAGGATCCCTCCCGTCAACAGGCCCGCTATGGAGAGACTACCTTGAACGTATGTTTGGGGAGAGGTTTTCCCATTCCTCCCCATGAGCAGATGGTAAGCTGTCAGGGCAACTATGGGCCTGAAGAAGCTCACCCCTGAGGCGAAGGTCGCGGCGTAGCCGTAACTTCCCTGTAGTATCAAGAGGAGGGAGAAGGGTAGGTTCACGCTGTTCATGAATGCTCCAGCCAAGATCACAGAGCCCAAGGTCGGCCTGCTCATCCCCTTACTCATAAGGAGTATCACGGGGACTATCAGGAGCAGGTAGACCACGAGGAGGAGGAAGAGGTTCAGGTCCTCAGGTAGGAGGCCTCTGTCTATGACTCCCATGAAGAACAACATTGGGATGACGAACCAACTGTTCAGGGGGTTGACGAACTTGAGGACGTTCACGGTACCAGCCCAGGTGGAGGCAAGCAGGTATCCCAGAACTCCAGAGGTGAGGAGTACGAGTCCTTGGGTGAACTGAGACATGTGAGACAAGCAGAGACAGGGACTAAAATTCCTTTGAGCCCTCTACTGTGTTTCATGTTTAACCTTGACTCAGGATCTCCATTCATCAACTTTGTAGGCGTATGCCAGGTAGGATATTACCCATGACACGGCAAACACCCCCACTATGGTTACACCGACCAGACTCCAATAGGTCTCATTGTTTACCTCCCCCACGAGATACCAGGGCCACCCCCTTAGGTTGAGTTGGGCCTGCACTAGGCCCAGGAGCTCCAGGGAGCCCACCAGGAACGCCACGATCACCGAGATCACGGTCATACTGAGGTTATACCAGACCTTCCTCACTGTGTCCCCGGAGAAGGCCCACCTGTAGGCTGAATTCATGAAGAACCCGTCGCTGGAGTCCACGACCATCATGCCCACAGTGAAGAGGAGAGGTAACACAAGGAGCTCGTAGGGAGGTACTGCTGTGTAAAGGGAAGCGGTTGAGGCGGAGATTGTGAGGAGGGCAGTCTCAGTGGCGGTGTCGAAACCTAAGCCGAAGAGGAAACCTATGGGATAGAGGTAGTACTGGTTTCCTACGAGCTTGAAGAGGTTCCGGAAAAACCTGCCCATGAGGCCCCTCCTCAGTAGCACCTGGTCCACATCGGTCTCCTCCCCCTTTACGACCCTCCTGAAGACGCTGTAGATCTCCAGGGCCACGATTAGGTTGAGGGCCCCCAGGAGGTACAGGACCCCTCCACTGATCAATGTACCCAGGAGTGCTCCGAGACTCTGGAGTTGTGGTACACTCCTCACAACCTCCCTGGAGGCGAATATTAAAGCCGTGGAGAGGAGGATCACCACGGTCGAGTGACCCAGGGAAAAGAAGGTGCCTGCGAACAGGGACTCCCTACTCTCCTGGGTAAGCTTCCTCACCGAGTTGTCTATGGCAGCCAGGTGGTCTGCGTCCACTGCGTGTCTAAGGCCGAAGAAGAAGGCCAGGGAGCCCAGGCCCGTTATGGCCCCTCCCAGTTTGTCCGAGAGCTGAGCCAACCACGTGAAGAGTAGAAAAATCAGGACTAGCATCAAGGCATAGAACGCCACGACGATCCTCTTGGGGAGCATAGAGTTGGATAGCCTATCCAGATAAAAGGCTTTCGATTTGTGATAGCATAGATGTGACTGTTCTAAAGGTACTTAGGGATCAGGGCCGACGGGTTCGTCTCAAGTCATTCTCTCAATTGTCACGTTTCCTCTGAAAAGATTATAACCTTGCCTTTTAAAGGCCACGGCAGTATAAAAATGCATAATTTATATGTGTATTCTCCCTCTACTTACATACTGTGAAAACGACGGGAAAGAAAATTCTAATATCAATAGTAGGTGACCCCTCAAGTTACAAAGAAGCTACTTATCACTATGATCGGGGAACTAAGTCAGACAACTTCTCTTCCTCGATTCTGATCGATGTGGAGAAGCCAGACAAGAAGATCTTGATCGGACAATACACTTTAGCCGAAAAAGGAGAGAGCTTCGAGGAACTGCAACGGGATTCTCTACGAAAAATATCGTCGAATATAAGTACCGCCAGCTCTTATGACGAGAAAATAATCTCCCCAGGAGTATTCTACTCTAGAAAGAAAAACGGAGACCTTTTAAATTTCAAAGGAGAGATATACGATTTTTATGCATACACTCTTTATAAACTTGCGAGGATTTTTGAGAGTATCAACGATGACGTTGCGGTCATTTTGGATTTGACTCACGGAATAAACTACATGGGTTACCTAACGTTGAGTGCGGTGAACCTAATTCTTAGCGTCTATTCTTTGTCTAAGAAAGTAAAAATGACGGTGGTTAACTCGGATCCGTATCCGTCAGGTTTCAACAATCCCTCAAACCCTAACCTTAAACCCGATTTAAACATCAACACAGTCCTGAAGAGAGAAATTAAACCCTCTTTCCTTTATCCAGCGAGTAGCGAAAAACCCTTGAGGCCTTACGTCGGAGAGGAGAATCTAAACGTCAACAAGAAGAATCTAGGGATGGAGCTGAACAAGGACTTAAAGGACAAGATGGAGTGTGTCTCCAACGGTAAATACTTCGTAAACTCCATCAATACCGGTGCCCTGTTGTCTTCCTTTCGCTTCGCTGATAACTTTCAGGACTGCGTAAACTTTGTGGTGGACTACTTTATACGAAACGTGAGGACTAGCAGGGAAAACATCTCGTTCAATGTAATCCCGGCTTTCTCCTTCACCCAAGGTTTCGAAACGTTGGTTGTTGCTGAAATGATAGAAAGAATCGTCTCCATAAATAACGAAGTGGAGGTAGGGATAGATGAGCTCGAGAAGAGGGCTAAAATTTACGAAGATACCGTAATGAATGAGATCGTACAAAACGAGATTAAAGGGGTGAAGGATCTTCTAGAATGTCAGGGTGACTGGATTTCATTGACCGAATTGATGTGTAGGAAGGGTAGAAATTTCTCGAAAGACCCCGATAGGAGGACGTTCATAGCCCATGCAGGTTTACCTGTGGCCTTCGTGGAAATTAATTGTAAGGAAAAGAAGTTAAGGTATAAGAGTGACGTGGTAGATAAAATTAAAAATCTCCTTAGTTAATTTTTATAAAGAACGGGGGTTGAGGGGGCGGAAAGCCTCTAGGGCGGGGATGGATAGCCCCCTTTTATTTAAATACTTCTTTATCAAAATTTCTCTTAATGACGCTAATGACGCTCCTCCCCAGCTCGATTGAGGGCTTAATGGGACTGTGGGAGGAGCAATCAGTATCTCTTTCCTTCAAGGGACTAGACGTAATTTGGATGAAAGTCCCCTCCTCAAAGGGGGCTCTCTGGCTACCCCGACTGCCCACCAGAGATGTAAACCCGAACCCATGGTGGGAACGATGAACCCTCTGGAAGGGGAACCCTCGCCCTTCCAGGGCGGGGAGGAAGTCAGCTGAATTTGGAGAGTATAGTGACTCCGTACTTCTGCGCTATTTTGGAGAGTCTTCTATCAAACGTTGCTAACGGATAATTTTCAAGAATA
>Ga0208006_100835_pt1 | contig 9678 bp, 9 predicted proteins | sample ECH_Bnyco_MetaG_FD_187131 | JGI IMG/M metagenome (GOLD analysis project Ga0208006, IMG submission 187131) | Hot spring microbial mat communities from Yellowstone National Park, Wyoming, USA - ECH_B nyco_MetaG (SPAdes) (version 2) | ecosystem: Environmental > Aquatic > Thermal springs > Hot (42-90C)...
ATCTCCCTGGGAACGCAGAGAGTCTCCTAACTAGCTCCCCTATCCTATCTCCGTCAACTACACCCATGGCGATGTAGTTTTCAAAGTCGTCAAGCGATAGGAACTTATCGTTTTCCACCGGATGGTGGAGTGTGTCCCACAATTTCACTTGCTTGTATAATATTTAAGGTGGGCGGTGGGTCTCCGTTTGTGAGCATCCATGACTTCCAAGCTACGGAGGCTCACCGCCCTGATCGTTGACGTCGTGTTCTCTTACTTAAAAATTTCTCCACGCTTCCACAGCGTGGAGGAGATCGCCTTCTCCCTAGCTTCATATTACCTGATAGCCTCAGGAACGCTAAACTGCCAAAGAGCTTTCACTGCTACTGGAGCTGTCAAGGGCCACTTCACCCCTCAAGCCAAGCGGTGAGTACGCTGACGAGACAGGTGTAAGGCTAGTTCACGGTGTGCCATACTGGTTCTGGGCTGTGAGGGACCTTAACACAGGATAGTTGCGGTTAGGTTGACCGAGAGGGACTGGACGTGGTGTCTTTCAAGACCAGGTGTTCAAGAACGTCAAGGAGGACCTCCACGACGGAGGACCTTGGTACAACATACTTTCAACACTTGGAATTCCCCACCAACACGAAAAGTTCGGGAGGAGGAACTTGGTGGAACAGGTGTTCAGGTCTTTCAAGCACCGCTTCTCCGGAACGGACAAGCACTTCCCCTGGAACGCCAATGAACGGAGCATATTAAGGATAAGGGCCTTCGTGATCTCGTATAACCTATTACAATCAGGTGAGTGAAATTGTTGGACACACTCCATTGTTAATCCACAATGGAATTGAAAGGACGTTGTAAGAAACAGACTAGCCTACAAATCGATACTGACAGTTAATCCACAATGGAATTGAAAGGATTACATCAGAAAAGAAGAAAAGTATTATGAAAAAAAGGTTAATTCACAATAGAATTGAAAGTTAAAGCCTCCAATAGTTTTCTTCCCTTCTCCGTTATGTTGTTAATCCACAATGGAATTGAAAAAATAAACAATAATTAATTTCGCACGTCATACATACGTCGATAACGATGAAATTGACCTATCCCCTCGTACTATCGAGATCTATTACCTTCACAACCGTTCTCGTCGCTAAACCCCAATAGGGAACCCCAGCCCAACTCCTTTAACTCACCTATCTTTCTGTCCCTTACTTTCAGGATAGACCCAGGCATTAGTGCGGGGTATAATGGTCTTCTCGCTCTCATACTCGTGTTAAAGCCCGTCCCGATTACCCCTATTTTTGCCCCGCAGACTATGTCCTTCAGTGTGTAGTTCTCAACTTTTTCGTTTAAGATGTCGTCTATCAACACCCATTTCCCACAACCAACGGAAAGTAGTGCGGGAGAAAGTAATATCGAAAGTTCTCCCTTACTTTCTGGTATCTTTAAGTCAAACTTCTCTACTTTCACCAGTCTGCCCTCTCCACCAAGCTCCAACACTCCCTCATATTTCACCCCAGTCTCGACGTATATCCCCCATTTTTCCACATTCTCAAACTCGCTGCTTATCGTAGCGTAAAAGTCCACGAACTGGGAGCTGTAAAGTAAGTGATCCATCGCCGACCTCTTCGCTAAATCTCTCCCCACACCTATCTTGCTTACCTGCTTCGGTATGATCTCGTCTACCTCATTTTCATCGTCACCACCCTTCTCCTCTTTTTTTATTCTGTTCAACACGACTCCGCTCTCCTCTAACCTTAACACTAGTAACTTACCGGGGTATTGATGAACTAACAAGTACTCACCCTTATTCCCTCCCTTCTTTCTCTTTCCCTTTACGTAAATCAGCGGTCCCCACAGTTCCCCTAATACCCCCTTAAATTGCTCCATCTCCTTACCCGGTTTCAGGGGATCTAACCCTTTCACTGCCTTGTACAACGCCCCCGCTATGGTACTCATCAAAGTTAGGGGCTCCGACACTCCCTTATTCATAGGCCCGCTGAAGTTAGGTGAGTATTCCCCGGACCACCGGAAGAACATAGGCTCTACGGGCTTAATTAATAACCCCATTTCTCACACCTCCAAATAGTCGTAAGTCTTTATCAACTCCGTCCTCTCGTCCCTCTCCTTATTGTCTCCCTCCCATACTAACTTCAAGTTCAGACCCGTAAGGGAGTCATATAGCTCCTTCAGTTTAGTCTCCCTCCACTTCGACATAGAGTTATTCCTTATTAAGTACGAGATAGCGTCATTAGTGAACTCTCTGAACTCGTCCTCATCTAGGCTCAACCAGTCCTTAACGAAACTCTTACTCAGCTTGTCTTTACTTCCTGAAAGCGATTCCCTCAGTTTATCGAACACCTCGAACGTCCTGAGCCTGAGGGACTTATAAACCCCTGAGCCTTCTAAGACCGGGTAGTTATACAAAATCGCGGCATCTCTTAAGCCCGATATCCCCCTACCTCTCAAGACGATCGTGACGTCCTTCTTTGTCTCCCCCTCGCTCTTCTCACCCCCCACTTTTATTTCGTCCTTCATCTCTTCCATCTGACCGGCTAGATCCCACAAGTTATACACCGCGTCCTTGTAATGGGCTATTAACACCCCGTAACTCCTGCCGTAGAGCGGCTGTGCATCCAACACCGCAAAGTACAACTCGTCTAAAACATGGAACCCTACTGGATTGCCCCAGTAATGCGACCTCGTCTCCCTCACCAAGTCTAACGACCTCTCCACCGGGGACAAGAACATTACGTCGTCACCTCCGGCGTAAATCAGCACTCCGTCCTTGCTCACGGCATTTGCGTCCCTTATAGCCGTAACGGCGAGGGACCTCGACAAGGCGATTAGGTAAACCGGAGTGACGGGAATACCGTTGAAAGACTCCTTTACGGTCTCTTTAAGGCCTATACCTAACCAATTCATTAACTTTACCAGTATGTCTAAAACCTTACTGAGTTGTTCCTCGTCCTTCTCTCCCCTCTTCTTGTCCTCATAAAACAACCTGGTCTTCCTTACGTACTCGGGCAGACTGGTCTTTATAACCCCGTGCGACAGCTTACTCCCTATGTAGTCCGCGTCGCCCTTTACTATAGCGTAATAGGTCTTAACTTCGTTTCGCAACGACCTTAAGAACTTCTCGTCATTTATGTAAGCCTTTAGCTCTTCAATTGCTTTTTCAGCCTTCCTCGAGTCCAATAACTTCATCAAAATCCTCTCGTCATCGGAGAGGTAGAACACTTCCCCTACTTTCTCATAATCCTTCAACGGTGAAGGAAGGGTAACAGATTTTTTGCTATGGCTAACCTCGGCTTTTTGGAGGACTTTCTTCCAAAGCCCTAAATTGGCTATGTCTATAGTTGATGGAACTACGTCAAACCCTTGCGTAGTGTAAAAGCCCAGCTTTTCCAATAATTCTTTCTTGTTCGACCTGCCCATCAACCTCTTTGTATGGCAGTAATGACACAAGACCTCACCTTCGTCTACGTTTTTCGGGTCTTTTACCTCTACTTCCGGTTCCTCCGTGGACTTCTTTTCCCCACCGACCACTGCAGGAAGGGTTCCACAAGACGTGCAGACGCGATAGTTCTTCCCTCGTGTGTACTTATCTGTGGTAATACCGTTAGACTTAGGTGCAAAGTTTAAGCCGTAAAACACTTTCATAGGGTTCTTATCACCGACCTCCTTAAGTAGGTATTCCAAGAAGAGCGGTTTCGCCAAATTCATCAAGTCTAGGGACTTCAGGGGGGTCTCGATAGACTGGTTTCTCAGTTCCTCCAGTTGACCTTTCAGCGTTTTATCCAAATCTCCGATCTTCCCCTTAAACTCTCTGTACTTCTCTCCTACGTCGAGTACGTATACTCTCAAAGGCATAATAGGGTAGTCCTCCGCTTCAACTAGTACCGCACTCACCCCCTTGCCTAAAGCGTCAATCACCGCACGCCACGCAGCCTTATAGTTCTCCTTCACCTTTGTCTTAACGTCACCCACGAGCTTAGGTAAGGCCAAGGAAACCGTTGCGGGCATCACCGGTTGGTAGGGCGTCTGTAAAATCTCAGGATAAAGTTTCTTAAGGCGGTCTGCTAAGCCCTTATCAGTTTCACTGACCTTGTGTAACAGTGACGAAATCAAGAACGGGTTAAACCCTATGAAGGGGTTCAGCACTACGTCGGCCCCGTATTCCATGATGAACGGCTCCATAGTCTTGTACATCAGGTAGGAGAGTATCCAGCTACCAGCCCACAAGTCCGTAGCCTTTCTCGCCTTGCCTATCACCTGCTGTATCCCGGGAATATCGACCCTAACTAAATACCCCGAAGGCGTGTCCCCCTCTAAGAACCAGTTCGACACGGTCGCCGTAGAGTACATGTGGTCGAAAACCGAGTGGGTAGGGACTCTGGTATCTGCTACCGGGAAACTCTTGGGGTTATACTTATACCACAGTAATTCGAGGGAGGTATACAGTACGTTATACCTTAGTCTCTTGTCCTTTATCCTCGGGTACAAGTCAAAGGACTCTCCTACAAAACCCTCTATATTTTTGGGCTCCAAAATTTCGTACTTCAGGTCTGGGTCGAATATGTTTAGCTTATATCGGGGCACCTCTATCTTTTCTTTTTCATAAGGCGTCAAAAACCTGTCCAGTGATGATGAAAACGTGTCAGCTCTATGCACAATTTCGTAAACTACTTTATCTACTTCTTGCACTTCTGAAATCACTTTAGCTATCGTAAAAGCTTCACTCTCGTGTGCTTTGTCCCTCTCCTCATATAAGTCCGACTTGCCCATGCTCTCTAAGAGCTTCTGAACTACCCTACCTGACTTATTCGTTATCGACCACGGCTTCCATGGCGGGTCGTGTAATAAGGCAAAAAACTTCACGTCGATTGTGTCCTTCACCACAGGTTCACCACCTCCACGTCCATGTAACCGTAACCCCTACTTGACTTAGCCCCTATACCCTTAGAGAAGGAATAAGTCAGGAGCAGTAAGACCAGCTCAGAAGGTTTCTTTAAGTCGTGATTAAAGAGTAACTTAGAGAGCTTTTTCGCGTCTTCCAGTTCTTTCACCCCTATCACGAACCTGAACCTTACACCTTTCCTTATTACCAAACTCGTCACTGGTCGAGGTTCTACCTCGTACTCGTTTTCCACCACCTTGTTGTCTCTATAATAATGCGGGTTCACGATGTCACCTGCAAACAACTTACCCTCGCTTAGTTCCGTCGGGTAGGCATTAGTCACCACCACTTTTCCCACGTGAGCCTCCGTAGTGAAGCCTTTGAACCCGAACACTTCCTCAGCCTCGGCGAAAGTCTCCCCAGAGCCGAAGAGCTTCAACACATATTTAACACACTCCTCACTTTTTTTCTCTTTGCAAAGTTCCAAAGCGTTCGACCTTAAGATCCCCTTAATGGAAGACCCGGGGACGTAAGGGAGGTCCAGTACCGGATCCCAGTGCATCCCGACCTCAGTGATGACTTTAAGGAACCCGGAAGCAGTGCCTACGAGCAACTTCGTGCTTACCACAGCCCTCACGTCCACTCCGCGTATATTAAGCCTCTTTACAGCCGTTACGACCTCGTCCATGTAAGCGTTTGCCAACCTCACCCTGTCGGAGAAGTTTTCTCTCAGAGCCATCCCTATAACCTCGTCTTTTATCTCCTTCCTTACGTCTTCTTTCCCTGAAGGAGCTTTGTATAAATCCTTCGCCTTCTTAATCGAAGCCAACATGAAGTTCAACGCCCTCGCCTCCCCTCACGGTAAGGGTAGTGACCTCTGTTGTACCCGCCGAACCCTTGTCCCCTTCCGGTTCCTCCCCCTTGACTGCTTCCTCCTTGAGAACGGCATTTTACCAAGTAGTGTTTCACCCTATTTATAGCGTCCTCTATCAGTTTGTTAAGCACCACGGCGTTGACCTTGCTGAGTACGTCTTTCACTTCTATCTTACAGTTATTTGCCGACTTATGACCGTGAAGACCTACAAAGAACCCTTCAGTCACTACCTCTGTGTCGGGTTTATCCGGTATAAATATTAAGGCGTAGACAACGTGCTCCCCTCCCTCCTCGTTCACGCTCAACACCACGTAGGACTGCCTCCTGCACACTTCGGAGTCCCCTATGAAGAATGAGTATCCCGACTTTAGGTTAACCTGATCATCGTCTTCGGTAAACAACTTCTCGAACTTGTCTCCTGCTATCTGTTTCGCTTCCTTAGTGTCTACACTATTACAACCCTCTAAACTTTCCTTACCTCTCCTCGGTAACCCCAAAACCCACGTGTCTAAGTCCTTCCCACAACTCCTAGGTTGTGTCTTCCACTTTATCTTTGTAGTAGCCTCCCCGACACACTTCAACACTTTTTCCACTCCTCCTTTCATCCTCACTAACTCTAACTTACCCTTATAGCCTGGGAAACTGTCGTCCCTTTTAAAAGGGGTGAAGGATTCTAATACCTTTCTAGGGTCTGTGGTTATCCCTTGGCTCACCTTGTCAACCTTAATCAACTTGAACCTACCAAAACCTCGGTTAGCCCCGTTACCTATGCCCAAGTAATACATGGTGAATAGGAGCCCTTTAGCGAATTCCATAGCCAAACTTTCTGAACCACGTCCCGCCCTTACTTCGACCTCAAAAGATACTGTGTTGGGTTTCACCGGCAATTTTGACATGACTTCGAGGAATTTGAGATAACGTGACTCAAACCCCTTATTATTCTTATTTGATAATATGTCCCCAACCCTCAAGAACACCCTCGGTATACAAAATACGGACAGAAACTCCTCTATCTCCTTCACCTCGTTTTCCCTACACAGCTTGTAGACTTTTCCACCCTTACTTTCTAAAGCTTCGTCAAGTGTCTTTAAGTCCTTCTTTTTGAGGTACAGAACATCCTTACCGTCAGCTTTCCCGCTGTCTAAGTCGACCCTTACGGGTTGCCCCCTTACTATAACGCTCACTTTCGACCTTTGCCTATTCCTTTCGTCGTCTAATATGCCCATCTCCTTTAAGAAGCCGTCGCCCCTCACAGTCCTCATGAACCAAACCGTCTTACCCGTGATCGACTTTGCCTCGGGCATTGTGACATAAGCATAGCTGGGGTTTTGTTCCCCTTCTAACTCCAGTACGTTCCCCTTATAATTCCCGCCCCACCACGGAGTGGAGTTTACAAAAGTCCCCCTAAATACTACCTCTGAATCAGCCAACCCTTTAGCTATCTTTATCAATTCCGAGTAGTTACCTCCCGTCTGTCCTTCACTCACTACTCTCCCCCTCCGGCGATAGCATCTCGGATATCTCCTTTAACCTGACCAGAGTGTCCACCACCCTCTTCTCCACCTTTATCTCGTCCTTCTCCACAGCCTCCAGACACATCAGAATGACTTTTTCCAGACTATCCTTCGCGTTTTTGGTGTTGTTCTCCTCCTCTTTAGTGTCCTTCTTTTCTCTGCTATCTTCCAACATCCCGCAGGTTTCTACACCAGAGTTCTTTAGAACGTATAACAGAGACGCGGTATAAGCAGAGTAACCCCTACTACTCCCTTTACCTACGTCGTTACATAGCTCTTTGTGTGCCCCGTCACCCCCGCTCCAGTACCGGTAATATTTCTTCACTTCGTCAACATTGCTCTTAGATAGGTAGAAGGTCAAAGCCGAGACCAGACCACTACTCAGCATTAGCGAAGGGAAATCCACAGCCCTCCTAACGTAACCGTCGATGTCCTGCTTGCACTCCTCCTTAAGGCTAACCAACTTCTTCCCCAACTCTATCGCTTGTTCTGACGCCTTCACCTCTTAACGCCCCCATTAACGACTATCTTAATTATCCCCTTCCCTACTGTCTCCTTCCCTCCTAAGTTTATGAAAAAAGTCTTTACCCCGTCTCCCTTACCTTCGCTTACCTTACTCAAGAACTCGCCTAGCTTCCTTTCGAAACACGCACCGTCGCAAACGTTATTACTACTCCCTTCCGCACAGTACTTGTTGTCCTTAGGCACGGAAGGTATTAGAGCTCCCATCAATATCGTAGCTTGGGGCAGGTACTCCTCCGTCCACAAAGCCCCTTCCTTAACTGTTTTCGTCGTCAGGTCGATACTGTTCCTAGTCACCCTGAAGTAGGCCCTCTCCAGTATCTCCGATCCCTCTTCGTCATCTAACACTACTACCCCTTCTTTTAACTTATCCGCCAACACACCCAGCCCTTTGAAAAGCTTAACCTCTACCTTGTAAATAGGTCTATTAACACCAGCTACGTCTACTTCTATAGTTCCCTTGGAGTTCTCCGGCACATAGTTCAAGAGCTCCGTTAATTTATTCTTTAGCTCAGCGTCACCTCCTAGCTCTAAAAAGTCCAAAGCCCTACTGAGCAAATACTTAGACGTGACGTAGACGTAGCCCTTCTCCATGCTCGGCACCGGAACGAAGAGCGGTATTAAGTCCGTAACGGTAACGACACCGCTACCGGTCTCGTCTCCCCTTTCCGGGCCGAAGAGGCAACAACAGACCTTAGCCTTTTCACAGTCTAGCCTACCGTCCTTGAGAGGTAGGTCGTATGCCTCACCGCAAAAGGACTTAAGTGCTCCCTTAAAAGAAGAGGCGTATACTACTGGGTAACCGAACGGATCCCTTTGAACAGGCAAGTCTACCACTCCGCCAGACCTACCTGACCCCACGTGGAGTGGGGTTACCGCGTAGACCATTAAGGTCCTAACATCAGACGACCGCATGATATCAGATCGTAAAAACACTTTAATAAATGATTCGAGACGTTTTTCAGACGTCTTAGCATGGAGACCAAGGGGCAAAGTTAAGGGAATCCCGAAATAGGTGTGTCAGAAACAAAGTCTTAATGGGTTGAAGTATAGGCTTTGGACTTCCCCGCATTAAGTTCTGTTACATAACTTATCCGCGTTTGTAATTTGTCGATGTAGAGAGCTTGGGTTTCAAGTCCCCAAGGGAATGCTACAAACCATACCGTCATTTCGCTACACATATCAAAGATTTTCCGAGTTTCAAGTCCCCAAGGGAATGCTACAAACGGCATCACCTATACGGGTCTGAGGCGATCAGAGAGGCGATGTTTCAAGTCCCCCAGGGAATGCTACAAACTATATGTCTTGAGGAGGAAGGCAATTAATGGAGAAGTTTCAAGTCCCCAAGGGAATGCTACAAACAAAAGGAGTGTGTCCCACAATTTCACTTGCTTGTATAATATTTAAGGTGGGCGGTGGGTCTCCGTTTGTGAGCGTCCATGACTTCCAAGCTACGGAGGCTCACCGCCCTGATCGTTGACGTCGTCTCTCACTTAAAAATTTCTCCACGCTTCCACAGCGTGGAGGAGCTTTCTCTGGCTTCATATTACCTGATAGCCTCAGGAACGCTAAACTGCCAAAGAGCTTTCACTACTACTGGAGCTTTCGAGGGCCACTTCACCCCTCAAGCCAAGCGGTGAGTACGCTGACGAGACAGGTGTAAGGCTGGTTCACGGTGTGCTATACTGGTTCTGGGCTGTGAGGGACCTCAACACAGGATAGTTGCGGTTAGGTTGACCGAGAGGGACTGGACGTGGCGATCTTTCAAGATCAGGTGTTCAGGGAAATCAAGGAGGTCCTCCACGACGGAGTTGGTACAGTCTTTCAGATTGGAATTCCCCACCAACACGAAACGTTCGGGAGGAGGAACTTGGTGGAACAGGTGT
>Ga0208006_100838_pt1 | contig 9624 bp, 10 predicted proteins | sample ECH_Bnyco_MetaG_FD_187131 | JGI IMG/M metagenome (GOLD analysis project Ga0208006, IMG submission 187131) | Hot spring microbial mat communities from Yellowstone National Park, Wyoming, USA - ECH_B nyco_MetaG (SPAdes) (version 2) | ecosystem: Environmental > Aquatic > Thermal springs > Hot...
GCTCTTCACCTTCTTATTATTCTTCAGGGAGTAAGTTAGGTAAACGTATTCCTCCTCCGGTTGGAATGATTTAAGCCTTAAGCTCTTCGACACATTTCTTCACCTTCTCATATTTATGGCTCCTCATTCCTTGCAATTTCTCGCTAAATGATACCAGTATAGAGATCAAATCTTCGATTAGTTCCTGCTCTGGTGTTTTGTCCTCCTTATTTAATACCACGAGCTCGCAGTTGTGTGCTTTGCATGCCTCCTCTATTATTTCAAAGCCGAACCTAACTAGTCTGTCTGGGTAGGCTATGACAACTTTCGATACTTCGTTGTTTAGTATCATTCTCAATAGCTTGAGGAATCCTTTTCTCTTCATGTTCAACCCAGAACCAATGTCTGTTATTACTTGGTCGTAGTCCTTAACGTTCTCCTCCAGGTACTTAACTTGGTTTATTAAGTCGTCTTTCTGTGTGTTTGATGATACCCTAGCGTATAATACTACTTTCCTCTTCCTAACAACCCCCATGAGTCTTTCGACATCCTCTTCTTTAAACCTCCATTTTCCACTCTGTAGTATCACGGGTTTTATGTAACCCTTCTTAACATAGCTCTGTAGTGTGCGGTATGATATTCCTAGTTTTTGGCACACTTCCTTAGGTTTCAGCATTGTAGTTAAACTTACATACAAAGTATATAAACTTCACGGTTTATCTGAAACTGTTGACGACGGCGTAAATCTATTTGTGGATATAAGAGATTAAGATCTTGCTACTAGTAAGAGAGCTACAACTTGCAATATCCCTACTATCAATAAAGTATAATCGTATCCATAAAACGAGTAAAGTAACGGTAGTAATAAGCCAGCCACACCATAGCCACTATCCCTATATAATCTGTAATAGCCTAACGCTTTTCCTCTTACACTCTCGTTAATCCTATCATTAACAAAAGCTATTAAATTAGGATAAATCATCCCCATACCAATACCTTCTACTATTGAAAATAAAATCGGAAATTCGGAATATTTTATGAAACCTAAAAACATCAACAAAAAACCTATTACAAGTATTAGTCTTCTTTTATTGTAAGCATCTGCTAGGTACCCGAATAATGGTTGGGAAAGTGACCAAGTAAACGTATAGCTAGATACGGTTATTCCTATCAAAAATAGTGTATAATGTTGTAATAATAGGAATGTGGGTATCAAGATAAAGAACGCAGAATCTACAAACTTCTCTAAAAGTCCTGCTATGCTTATTTTAGTAATAGAAAAGTAATTTATACGATTATTTTCCTTTTTTGATAAACCGAAATTTGATATTAATAATTTAGTCTCCATTACGTTGAAGGAAGAAATTAGCGCTATCAAGCAAATTATTCCAATGAAAATATAACTTAGCTTAAACAAATAGCTAACGAAAAGACTTCCAAAGGAGACTCCCAAATATCCAGACATTTCATTTATTCCAGTAGCTAAGCCTGCTCTCAATTTACCGCTAATGTCTATTTGTGAAGTCACAGTAGTAGTCCACGTCAAAGCTTGAATTATTGCAAGTAAAATCGATATTATGACCACAGTATATATGTTAATTGATAAAAATAACGGGACTGACATCAACGCCACTATCCAGCCTATTATGAGTACTCTTTTTCTTCCCAAGTCATCAGAGAGTTTTCCAGCGAGAAAGTTAAACGCACCTTTTACAAACCCAAAGGCTACTAAGGGTAATAATAGGCTAAGTGTTATTGAAATGTTTAGTTGCTTCTCCAGTACCGGAATAACTATTCTTAGAGTTCCCAGATATAATCCTGTAAAAAAGACCAATATTGTAAACATAACAAATTGTCTGTTCATTAATAGCTACTAAGATTTAAAAGTAATAAAAACGATTATTCACTGTGGATAGTGAATTGGAAATTAATTTGAGAAAGTTAGGGTTTTCAGTGTATGAGGCTAAAGTTTACCTAACATTATTAAATCTTTGCAATTCCACGATGAAAGAGCTTTCAGAGAAGGCTCAAATACCTTATCAGAAGGTTTATGAAGTTGTAAAGTCTTTAGAAGATAAGGGTTTAGTTAGGGTAATTGAAGGAAGGCCGAAAAAGGTCAAACTAATAGATCCGTCAATGTCTTTAAAGGTATATAGGGACAAAATTGTAAGTGAATTAGATTATGCAATAGGTAATATTATTTCATTCTGGAATGAAAAGAGAAAAGGAGAAGCTGATCGTAGCTTGCACATCAAGGGTAAAAAGACTGTAATAAGGATGATAAGGGAGTTGACAGAGAAAAGCAACAAGATGAAGGTAGTCTGGGATAATTTGCCAGAGTGGTTAATTAAGACTCTTAAAAAGTATAAGGGTAGTTTAACTTTGATAACTTCTTCCAATAATTTAAATCTAAATGGCGATATTAGATACGTAAAAGACATGAAATCTAAGTTTATTATATTTGATGATTCAGTATTGGTTACTTTCAATAATGAATATGAGATTGTTGTGGATTCATGTAGAGGATGTGTACTCCAAGCGGAAGAGCACTTCGAGTTATTAACTTATAAGAGTGAATAACTCTTATATCTAATTATTTATTTAAAGTAAATGATGATATTCAGGCAAATTATAAGCAAAAGTGGTGGTTGTGCTACTTATATCTTTGGCTGTACTCAAGCTGGAGAATTGTTTGTAGTCGATCCTAGGTACGAGATGGTAGATGAAATGGTTAGATTAGCTCAAGACTTAGGTAATATGAAGATAGCTTATATAATAGACACACACACTCACGCTGATCACTTATCTGGTGTAAAGAAATTGCAAGCATTAACTAACGCTAACATTTACTATCATGAGGAGTCACAAGTCAAATTTAAGGTAGAGAGGATTAAGGATGGAGAGGAGATAAAGGCAGGAAATGTGAAGATAAAGGTAATTCATACTCCTGGACATACTCCAGATAGCATTTCAGTTCTAGTATATGATAAAAGGAGGGATGAGAGTTGGAATGAGCCGTGGGCTGTATTAACTGGGGATACTTTGTTCGTAGGAGGTGTTGGAAGAATTGATATAGGTGGGGAAAATGCGGAGGAGAATTTATACTATAGTCTAGCCAAGCTGAAAGGATTGCCAGATTATGTTGAAATTTACCCAACACATACTGCCGGTTCAGTATGTGGTGTTGGGATAAGTGGAAAACCTAGTTCCACAATAGGCTTTGAAAAGAGATTCAATACTTTATTTAGAATAAACGAAAAAGACGAGTTCATAAATAGAGTTAGAGAAGTTAAAATTTCTAAGCCCAAAGAGTTTGATGAGTATATAAGGAAGAATTTAGAAGGTGTAATTTGAGAGGAAAATATTTTAAAATCATTAAAAATATTTTTTAAATTATACTTATAACAGCACCTTTTGCCGGTCCAGTATCATTTCCTCTTCTTGTAATAAAGGCAAATTGCCATTTAGATTAGAAAACTCTTGCAAGACCAATAAAATGGGTTGATGCAATTCTGGACTAAATACAATTAATAGGTTGGAATTGGAAAGAGCTAAGAACGTTTATGAAAGAGTAAAACTTGAATTAAGTGAGTTGGACATAGGAGTCAATCTCTAAGTGAAATTCTTTCTCAAACTATGTAAAATTAGAAAAATTTATAAGATAATCTTTTTACCACAATTAGATATATCTTATTTATGGTTAAAGTCGGAGATAAGGCACCTCTTTTTGAGGGAATAGCGGATAATGGTGAGAGGATTTCCCTATCCCATTTCATAGGGAAACATAATATAGTCCTTTATTTCTACCCTAAAGACGATACACCAGGCTGTACGAGGGAAGCTTGTGCTTTTAGAGATAATTGGGATCTCCTCAAGGATTACGACGTTGTAGTAATAGGAGTTAGTTCGGATGATATCAACTCTCACAAGAAGTTTAAAGAAAAATACAAGTTACCCTTTATTCTAGTTAGCGATCCGGATAAGAAAATAAGAGAACTTTATGGTGCTAAAGGATTCATATTACCAGCAAGGATTACTTTCGTTATTGATAAGAAGGGGATAATAAGGCATATTTATAATTCGCAAACTAATCCAGCCAATCACGTTAATGAGGCTCTTAAGACATTAAAGCAAATAAAAGCGGAAGAGATCAGCTAATCAAGGCCCTCTTTATTTCCTCTAAAGCTGATGGATTTTCTAGTGAGGAGATATCCCCTAAGGGTTTATTTAAGTATACTGCCCTTATCAGTCTTCTCATTATTTTTGCATTTCTAGTTTTAGGTAACTCCTTAACGATCTTTATTTCTGATGGTGCAAATGCTTTACCCAGTTTATCCTCTGTATATCTTATCAAGTCCTTTTCAATATCGCCAACCTTTGAGACTACGAAACAAACTATTTTCTCTCCCTTCATTGGATCTGGAACTCCGACACATGCTGATTCAACTACATTTGGAAAGGAATTTAACATACTTTCAATTTCAGCTGGACCTACTCTCTTTCCAGCGACCTTTATCGTATCATCACTTCTTCCAACAATATAAAAATACCCTTCTTCATCTCTATAAGCCAAATCTCCGTGAACCCATATATCCTTCCAAATTGACCAATAAGTCTCAATATACCTCTCGGGATTCCTCCAAAATCCCCTGGTCATACCTGGCCAAACACTCAATATAACCAATTCCCCCTCAACATTTGGTGGAGCTTCTTTTCCTTCCTCATTAAATACTGAAGCATTAATTCCCGGGGAAGGACCATTAAATGAAGATGGCTTTATTTTCTTTATAACGTAATTCCCTAAAATACCTCCAGAGATTTCAGTACCTCCAGAATAGTTTATAATGGGGTTCTTTCCACTAGCGTTAAATAGCCAATACCAGCTTTCTGGATCAATTGGTTCTCCAGTATTTCCTGTTAGCCTAACGTTTAGTTTAACTTCACCTTGACTTCTTAACGCTCTAACCAGACTAGCTGAGACTCCTAAAACATCAACCTTCATATCTTCAACGAATTTCTGTAGGACTTCCCCACCCGTATACCCTTCAATCATCCCCATTTTAGCATCTAGTAAGAGTGACCCAAATACCATCCACGGTCCCATCATCCACCCCATGTCGGTAACCCACATCAAGGTCTCATCTTTTTTCAGATCGAACTGAAAGTAAATGTCAGCAGATGCCTTTATTGGAAATCCATCGTGAGTATGAACACATCCCTTGGGTTTTCCAGTAGTTCCAGAAGTGTAAATTATCATCATTGGGTCTTCAGTACCAGTATTTTCTACATAGTCTCCACTAGTTCTTATTACATCCTTATAGTCATAAAAATCACCCTTAGTACCTCCCCTATTCAATACTACTTTAGCTATATTTAGTCCTTCCAGATTTCTCAACATACCAACTTCTTTTCCCCTTCTAATGCTCTTATCGACCGTGAAGATTACTTTAGCCTCACTATCCTCTATTCTAACTCTTATTGGCTCTGGGCCAAACCCAGAAAATAGAGGTACGAGTATCATCCCTGCTCTAACTGCACCTAACATTACCGATACTATTTCCGGTATCATTGGCATGTAAATGGCAACCCTATCTCCTTTCTTTAAACCTATTCTCTTTAACCAACTTGCAATTGACTTGCTCTCATTTAGTATTTGAGAATAGGTTACCGTTCTAGTGTTGAAGCTCTCATCCATCCACTTAATAAACACATCAGAACTATCGCGTAATTGGTCACCAATGTTTAACTTTCCCCCTATGAACCATTGAGGCCATTGCTTTCCCCTACTTAGATCTAGAACCTTCGTGTAAGGTTCTGGAAATTTCACGTTTATTAACTTTACAAACTCATCCCAAAATTCTGAATTCTCGTATGTATATTTAATGAAGTCTTCTAGCTTATCGAGGTTCTTTTCAACCATGAACTTGTATACATTGCTATTCTCTATCCATTCCTTATCTGGATTAAATACCATTAATATCTATCCCATTAATTTTTATAACTTGGGCAATTTTAAACGCTTTTATATTGCTCTCGTATTTTAAGGCTTTGATGAAAGATTCCTCGTTTATTAGACCCTCAAACGCTCCCAGTGAGTATAAAAACCCTAGGATTGCAGCATTTGCAGCCTTAATATTTCCAGCATTTATGGCTATTTGATTAGCGTCAATTACGTAAACTTTGCACCCTTTTAATTTATCGAGAACCTCTTGCAAACTAAGTAACCTAACTTTAGGTAAAACTGGCCTTACCACGTAGTTATTTATAATGATAGTGGTATGTTTTCTTGAAGCATAGTTTAAGTTTCTTAAAACCTCAGTAGCCTCTAAACCAACTAGGTAATCAGCCTTTCCTAATGGTATTAATGGAGAGTTAACGTCGCCTATCCTCACATGAATATTAACTCCTCCGCCTCTCTGCGCTAAACCATGGGTTTCTGCTATTAAGACCTTAGTATTGGAGTAGTTTCCAGCCTCAGCTATTATCTTACCAGCAGTTATTATACCTTGCCCTCCCACACCTGCTATCAGAATGTTTACCCTAGCCATAATTCGTCCCATTTTTCTGGTTTGTTACCCTTTAAGGATATTGCCTTAAATGGACAAACTGGTATACATGCCCCACAGCCTATGCACGTATAATTATCTATCTCAGCCTTCTTATCCTTTCTAGGAATTATGGCGGGGCAGGTAAAGTAGTCATAGCATATGCTGCAACCGGTACATTTCTCTAGATCAACTATGGCCTTTGGTAGATTGTTCTCCTCTACGTTATCCATAACTAACAACGCACAAGCTCTTTTAGCTATGACAACTGCCGGTTGCTTATTTTCCCTAACCCACTTTAATGCATTTGATAATTCCTTTATTGAAGAATTAACGTCAAAAGGATCAACGTACTTTACATACTTTACTCCTAAACCCTTAGCAACCTCTCCTATATCTATTTCCTTAGATGGGCTTGGCTGTTGTCCGGTCATCGCAGTAGACCTATTATCTAAGACAAGCACGAGCATAGGAGTTTGAGTATAGACAGCATTTGCAAGTGCTGAAATCCCGCTGTGGAAGAAAGTAGAATCTCCAATAACTGCTATCGGTATATTTCCAGTGGCCCTATAAACGCCGTTGGCAATCCCAATACTAGAACCCATATCGGTAGAAGAGTCTTGAGTGTCGAAGGGTGGTAACAATCCTAATGTATAACATCCAATATCACCAGAGATGAACGTTTCATTAGGCTTAAAGGAAGCCATTGTAATTGCCTTCTTTAAGTCTATGAATGAACTTCTGTGTGGACATCCTGGGCATAGTGCTGGAGGTCTTGGTGGTATATCTTGGGGAACTTCTAAGTATTCCGTTACAAGGTCTAACCCAAAGAATTTGCTAAAAGCATAGTATACCTTGTCTAATGTCATCTCTCCAACTCTACTTACTAGATCCTTTCCATGTAATTCAACTCTTATCCCCTGATCATACAGCAGATCCTTTATTTGATATTCAACAATTGGCTCACCTTCCTCTACTATTAGAACCCTCTTGGAGTTGCTTACAGCCTTGAGAAACAGTCTTTTAGGTATAGGGACGGGGGTGGATAACCTTAATACATTTGCCTTAATGTCCAACTCTTTCATGGCATCAATTACGTAACCGAATGAAATACCCGAGGCAATTATTAGATTTTCACTATCGTTGTCAATTAGCCCATTTAAACCCTCTACCTCTTCTTCAATTTTTTCCCATCTCTTTAACTGTTCAACTCTATTTCTTCTAGCGTTCTCTGGGACTAACACGTAACGTTTAGGGTCTTTGATAAGTTTACCCAGGATTGGTCGAGATGGAGGCTTAAGTTCTACTGGTCCTCTAATGTGACCTATTCTGGTAGTTGATCTAAGAATTACTGGATGTTTAACTTTGTTACTTAGCTTAAAGGCCTCTATGGTTAAGTCATGAGCAGATTGTGGATCATATGGCTCTATAACTGGGATTAACGCATGTAAACCGTAGTATCTGTTATCTTGTTCGTTTTGTGATGACCACATGGAAGGATCATCGGCAGAAACTATGACTAATGCTCCTTCGACTCCAGTATATGATGAGCTCATTAAAGGATCAGCTGCCACGTTTAACCCCACATGTTTCATTGTAGTTAGGGCAAAAGCTCCGTTGATAGCCGCTCCATAAGCCGTTTCAAACGCCACTTTTTCGTTAGCACTCCATTCGGTATATATTTTTCCATATGCCATTAAAGTTTCTATTATTTCTGTAGATGGTGTGCCTGGATATCCTGCAGCTATGGATACTCCAGCACTTAATGCACCAAAAGCTATTGCCTCATTTCCCAAAATTACTCTCTTAGTTGTAGAAAGTTCAATCACATTTATAATTATAGTTCAAACATTAATAAGCGTTACTTTCTAAAGTTTAAGATCTTAATAATTTGATTAAACTTCAGAAGTAAAGTTTATTTTAGTACATATATGGTTTAATCTTTTTAATCTATCTTTGCATAATATATTGCATGGTTCAAACTCACGAAATACTAGAGAAATTCTGGGCGATTCAGGTCTCTTTTGCGAATTGTAATTTGTGAATAAGATGGATAAAACAAAGTAAACTACTGAGCGTGGATCTCCACCTAGTCAGAGCGGCGATATTTAATTAAATTCATTACGATTCTTTAAATAAACTGAATTCGCAAAGGATGCGTGAATGACCCGAAATTCTTGAATAGCCTTCCTAAATTAATAATAGTGAGCGAATTATTGAATATTGAGATCGATGCAAATAACTTGGAAAAGCTTGTAAAAGTATCAAATGATATTGCAGTAGATCTATCCATAGGAATTACAAAAATTGGAGGTTAAGGGGGCGAAAAGCCTCGCCAGCAGGGAGGGATAGCCCCCTATATTTAAATACTTCCTTGTTGAGATATCTTTTAGTGATGCTAGCGGTGCTCCTCGCCAGCTCGATTGAGGGCTTAATGGGACTGTGGGATGAGTATCTAGTATCTCTTAAGGGACTAGACGTTATGGATGAAAGTCCCCTTCTATTCAGATGGGAGTGGATCTCTGATCCACTCGACTGCCCACCAGATGAGAGAGTGTCCGGAATGTAAAAAACTGAATTTTAATTTTTGAGAATAAATTGATTCTTAGCGTTATCTTGGATTAAATTGTAGTAATACTTAAGTTATGGGAGGAGAGAGTAGTACCATGGCACGTACACTAAGACGCATCCCAAACTTAGTGTACTATTCTCTCCCCCCAAGAGAGGATATGCCGTGGAGGGAAAAATGGTTAACGGATATCAAACCCGTGCTAGACACCCTAGATTTAGAAAGAGTTCTAAGAGAAGGCACTCTGGTTTACCTGAAGTTACTAATCGTCATGGTACTCTACTCCTGTTCCTATAGAGACGCGGTAAAGATGGTCAACGTGAACGTCGTTGTGGCGTGGTTCGTTGGGAGGAAAGTGGGCAAGAGCACGTTACACGATTGGGGCTACTGGGTATAGTTGTGTAAGAAAATATGTAAGCAGAAGGTTAAAAGTCTTCATCAAGACTCACCTGGAACCTTGAAGCGTGGAGTTGTTTGAGATGATATGAGTAATGCCTTATCACCGACATGGGCCTGAACTTCCAACGCGAA
>Ga0208006_100844_pt1 | contig 9602 bp, 6 predicted proteins | sample ECH_Bnyco_MetaG_FD_187131 | JGI IMG/M metagenome (GOLD analysis project Ga0208006, IMG submission 187131) | Hot spring microbial mat communities from Yellowstone National Park, Wyoming, USA - ECH_B nyco_MetaG (SPAdes) (version 2) | ecosystem: Environmental > Aquatic > Thermal springs > Hot (42-90C)...
TCTTAGAGGCGCTTTCGGGAGGCGAGGAGTTGCGTGCATACCATATTGCGTGCTATGCGAGGCTTAAATGGGTTGAGCTCGCAAAAGACTTAGAATCGCTTGTGGCTTTGGGTTTGGTAGAGAAAAAGAGTACGAAGTCTGGTGTGCTATACTCTATTACACAGAGTGGGAAGAGCACGCTTGAAAAATATAGGTCTGTGGAGGAAGTCTTTAAACAGTCTCTGAAGACAGATATTAGTCAGATAAAGGTAAAATAGCGGTCCGATCTCACGGAATTTATACATGTCGGCTCGCTTGAAGTGTTGGGAGAAATCCGTGGATAAGGAGTATTCAATAGAATGATAAGACACGTTTAAGAGAAGGCGCGAGGTCCCCTCGCCCTCTTATCAGAACTCACATAGCATGTGTAAGGTAGATGGGCGCATCGCAATCATCCGTCGGTGGGCCCTGTCGCCCGCTAGGTGGGCTCGGTACAGTTGATGAAAGGGGTCATCAGGAATCGGGTGACTCGTGGACATTGGTTGATAAAGCTAAGTGAAGATGAACAGTGCAGTTAGTTCATTTGTGAATTGGATGCACCCACTCGAATAGTGGTTATATGAGTGTGTATAGTATCCCAAGCCTCCCTCCACGCGTTCATATTATATGGGAAAAATCTCGTACCCCCATCTTCAGGGGGCGGAACGAGAGAAGCGCTTAATCTGCCCATCCAAAGTCCTGCTACCTTCCCTCAAGCCCTCGCGCTGGGTAGGGGTTAAGGCCTAGGTGTTCGGGCGACGTAGTCAGCGGCTTCAAAATAAATTAGGTTTGTATGGTTGCATGTGGGTTTCCATGGTTGAGGGACCAGTCATCCGATGTGCCACAAAGTGCCTCCCCCGTTAGGGCCACCCTGGTGTGGGTGCACACTAGAGATCCGAAGAGGGTTGGTGAACAGGGGATGGGGTGGTGTGTGCGCCCGCTGAAGATAAATGGAGCTCCCCACTATGTGGTGGGTGCGTCCTGACACGAGGGGGCGGAGCGGAGTCGGACCAATGAGCTCGTGAGGTCCCTGAATGATGCGCTGAGGCCCAAACTCCACTACGCGTACGAAGGGTATGCTGGTGCATACCTACATACGCCTACGTAGAGTGAAACCCCACCTACTGTATTAGGTTCACCATCCACCACGATGGAATGCTGGCTTGTTCCCCATTACGCCCACCCCAAGACCTTCCTTGGAGGGAATGGTGGGCGTGCGTGAGTGTGGAGGTGTGTGGCTCCTAGGCCACATGACCTTACCTGCTAAGAGCTCCTCCTCTGTGTCAGCATCCACTTGCGATCCGTACAGACATCCACCCGGTTCACCGCCCACCTAGGGCTTGTCTCCCTCGGCGGCGGACTGCTGGCTGCGAGTTTCCCCATCACCGTTGGGGGACCATCCACTACTGGTGGGGATGGCTGAGCCCACTTTGCTCCGGGTGCGGGTCTAACTCATCTGGGCGGTAATATGTGTGGGTGATACCCCCCGGCATCTTGGCTCCTCCCACACACGGTGGAGCCGGACCTGTAAGGTGGGACCATGTGCACATTCCTCCGACCGGTTTTTTGCTCTTCCCCTCTTGAATACACGTGTTCCGCTGTTCCATATCAACCACGGGTATTTTGAGTTGCTCAATTTCATGAACGCTGTGGAGTCTACCCGCTATTTTGCTCTTGTCTGACCAAATATCGATTGATAGGACTGTCAGAAATATTTGGTATCGGCTTTGCTGTGTAAGTCGCTTGATAGTGTAAGTAAAAAGCGACCGCGTATGGAGTTCAGTCGTGGAAGTTTATACAAATATTGTAATCAATGGTATTTATGGAACAAACCACTTGGGGTCGATAAAAATAAATAGAACTGTCAGTTCTAACTGTTAGATTTAATATGGGGATAGAGTCAGCAGATTTTATTGGGCGGCTGAGAGGAGCCCCCCGTCATACACTGCTTCTGATCACACTTTTATGCGTGGCGGGCGCATTCGGCGCAGTCGACTATCATCTTTATACACAGCAGAAGCCCCCAGTTATGAGTGAACATGTGGTTGCCTCATCCAATTATAATAAGAGTCTGCAACCTGGCATCTATTTTAACCCAGTTCAGATGTCCGTTAGCAGCTCCAGCCTTCCGACAAACAATAAAGGTGAGTACATGATACCCATTAATCTCACAATCAGCGAGCCAAAGAATCACCCGTCAGTTATAACAGGTGGAACCTTCAACATATCATGGAGTGGGAGTGTTATTGGAGAAATTAATTTTACATTAGCTCGGAACTTCAAATCAGGTTTTACCAGCGTCCCAACCAACCTTGTCATATATGGTTCTGACACTATAGCTATACAAGTAATTCGACAGCTTATAGAAAAGGGCTTGGCGCTAAATTATTCGGGAGTATTATTCGCCTCCCTTGTGAATGGTAGTCAAGGCTACATGTTTCTCACAGGTTCATTAAGCATTCCCCCATTTAGGTTTCCGCAAACACCGCTACAGCTGAGTCTTTTGGGGTTATACGTGGGGCAAAACAAGCTTGTTCTACGCGTGCAAAACACATTACCCCTTACTGTGAATGTGTCGACGCTAAACGGAAGTCTGCTACTCCAGGGCGTAGACCTAGGCTATGTGTCTTCAAATATGGGAGGTGTTTCTCTGCAACCCAATCAATCTATCCTGCAATCAATCGCGTTCCAGCCGTCGACAGGAGGCATGCAGGCTCTCTTGAGCTCTGTAGAAGAGGAGGCAAGCTCCAACGTGACACTTCAGGGAAGTTTGGGCTACACTGTTATGGGCGTAGAAAAGCGTGTTCAAGTTGCCGGCGCCCTTGAATGGACTCCAACCCAGTTCTTTACGGCCTCCGTAGGTGGCCTCAGGTTTCAGGGAAATGGGAGCATAATCGACGTACCGCTTGAGGTAAAAATGAGTCTCGGTTCTGGTATCTTTATGGATTTTGAAGTGAATTCGATGAGTTTCTCAGTAAAACTGGGTGGAATATATGCGGGTTATGGTAAAGTTACATCACCGTTTATGATGTACTATTCAAACAGCAGTGTGGTGGACGCCAACGTGGAGCTAACCCATCAGGGCTTTACACGTCTATTATACGACTCACTGAACGGCTACCCTGACAACATAACGATCTACGATATGAGTTATACCATTACCTTGAACGGGGCCTCCGTAAGCCTCTCCTCACAGAGTTCATACACAATACCCTTCACCCCTCCCTACACAAATATAGCTGCGTCACAGGTTTATACAAAGATAGTGGTTGTGCAACCCGGGACTCAGCTGGAACAATTTGGGTACATGAACTCGACCACTATTGGCGCCCAAGGGGTCCCAGCCGTAGTGAACTGGATCAGGGCTGAGCTCTTCCTGCAAAATGGCACATACGTAGGTAACGTAACCATTATCCCATTAAGTAGCCAGCAGTCCACCCCCAATTTCCCGTTCAAGCTCATCTTGAATGGCACCCAGGGCGGCCTGAACCAAGTGTCGGAGCTTCTATTTGGACACCCACCCGTAACCGTGGTCTTAAAACAAACCGAGATTAACCTTACAGTGTACAGCTCTACCACAATCGTGAACGTATCTAAACCGCTGCACGCCACCATTGCCCCCTCCAAGGATATTTCTGTGATTCTTTCCTACGGGGTGAGTTGGGGGGTGAACGTTGTTAACGTCAGCGTTGTCTATCCAGGAAACACACTAGTACAATACAGCGTGGTCAACGTGTCTATATTTGCTGGTCCACAGGTGGAGACCGAGATTTTGAACTCAACATTCTATCTGGATAATGGGACGACGATAATCGGTGTGGGGTACTTTGTTCATAACGTTACCCTCGGTCCTAGCGGAGGCTCATTTCCAGTAAAGGCTTATGTGCGCTTTACTAGTCCAACCACAGAAGCGTGGCTGTTCTCACAGATAAACTCCTATGGAAGCGTAAAACTAAAAGTAATAGACGCATCGAGTTATGCATTTATCTATAATACAACGGCTTTCATATATCTTCCAAACATAAGTGTTGTCGCGTCATCACCAACCCCGACAGTTTACATTGTCAGCTCTAACCTAACATTCGTGAATCCAGCAAACAACTACGCTAACGGAACCTCCTTGGTCACGGTTTACAACCCTCTTCCATTCGACTTGAATCTTACCCCCACGATGAACTTTACATATGACGGTGAGATGATAAACGGAGTAAGCCAATGGCTTCTCCTATATGATGCCAACACAAGCCAACTCGTTGGGTATAGCTACGTCCAGATACCCATTAGTCTTAAAGCCGAGTCTAACACAACGTTTACAGCCAAACTCGTTATAACAAACCTCACCGACATCGAGCACAGTGCGTCCGCAAACGGTGGAAAACTCTACTTAAGGTTAGTAAATGTTCACGCAAGTGTGTCACTCTACAGGACAGTGTTTGAGATAGTGTACAATTACCCCAAAACTGTGGTGTCCAGAATTGTGAGTCTCCCAGTTAGTGTACCCATAGGCCTACAAGCTGATTCAGTTAAAGGTGATATTGAGGTGGTAGGACGTGAGTAGGGGGAGTGTCTACGCGTTTTTGCTCGTTGCCATCATAGTAATCGAGGCTGGTATAGCTGCCGAACTAGTGGTTCACAGGCCTGTTACACAGAGTGAAGCTATAACGAACACCACAATCACCAACTACACTACACCCACAGGTATACCCTTCACATTGGCAACAACTCCTTATGCCGCTCAACCCTCACCCACACAATCCATCACCCAAGCCGCGCAGCCCCAGTCAGCCAAGTATATAACAATCGGTGTCGCCGCTCCACTCACATCCCCAGTTGGGGCATCCATCCTTAACGGCACAATACTTGGTGTGCAGGTAGTGAACTCACATGGCGGTGTCATAATAAACGGGACACACTACTTTTTTAGGGTGGTGGCAGAGGACAACCAGGGTGAGAATGTTCAGGCGCCACCAAGCACAGCTGTGGAGGCCGTTGAGAAACTGGTATATCAGGACGGAGCCCAATTCATAATTGGAGGTAGCGCGGGTAACTCAGCCGCCGAGGAGGCCGTGGAAAGCATCCTACCGTATCTGAAAACCATATATCTGGAGGTTGGAGATGCCACAACGGCTGAAACGCTTAACGTTGCAGCTAACCCATCAGCCTACAAATACTTCTTCAGGGTGTTTCCACCAAACTCAAGTATGCTTGGCACGTACCTCCTCGAGTTTTTTGGCGCCTTGAAGTACTACTCCCAGAACGGCCTAGAGGACGTGCCCAACGTGACCAACGTGGGCATACTCGCTGAAGACGCGGCTTGGACCCAACCCATCATGACGGCTAACGGTGGGGGACCCATGAGTGGAGAGTTACCGCAGGATTTAGAAAATATTTTGGGATATAATGTTGTATACTCATCATTCTTCCCGCTCACAACAACCGACTTCACACCCTACCTTCAGCAAATGGCTACACTTCATGTTCAGCTGATAGTTACGCTAATGGCGACTGACGATTCTATATACTTCGTAAAGCAGTGGGGAACATTCCCATGGCCCAACGGCAAACCGCTCGTGGCAGGCATAAACGTATTAGCTGGTCTGCAGCCCGGCTACTGGAATGCAACGGATGGGCTCGCGTCATCCGTCATCTCGCTTGGAGCCATCCCACCTGTGAGCATAATAGACCAATACTTCCCCGAGAACTTTAGCGGACAACAGTACGCTTATAGTTTTAATATAACGGAGGCATACGATGACAGCGTCAAGGAATTCGGGGTTCCACCTTTCTATACTGGCCTTGGTTCACTTTCAGCCGTCTTTGTCCTGGCGAACGCCATACAGCGAGCACAGTCCCTCAACACGGATAAAGTGATCGTTGCCTTGGAGAAAACCGATCTCCTCACACCTGAGGGGATAGTTAGATTCACATCTGACCACGACTTGAACGCCGCTAATATACCCATCTATTGGGCTCAATGGCATTCGAATGGCCAAATATATCCAATCTGGAGTTACTTGTACCCTTCAAAAATATTCTTCTTCGAACCTCCAAGCTGAGGTGAACACGACTGTTAATCCCAGAGATATTTTTCTACTGGCTAACTGGTGCCTCCCTCTTTATGATGCTAGGCATCGGATTCAACTTTATGTACACAACGAGTCAATTCCTAAACTTCGCATACGGCTCCATATACACGCTAGTGGCCTACCTAGCCTACTATTTTCTTAGAATAAGCATAGGTGTATGGTTTTCCTACCTGCTCGCCATGACTATTGGTGTTCTACTATCCATACTCATCTACCATTTCGCGCAACCCCAACGGATAGGAAGCCTTAGATCAGCCGCGTTCACCATAGCTTCGGCCCTACTCATCGAGGGCATAGTGGAAGAGTTCTTCGGTGAAAACTACTATAGCTTCCCACTTAAATCCTACCTAGCGGGTTACAACCGCATACTATACCATACCATAGGCGTTCCAGTCCAAAATCAGACGCTCCTCGCCGCCTCCCTATCCTCGGCTACACTTCTAGGAGTATGGTTCTTGCTCTACCGAACAAAATTGGGGTACGGCTTCAGAGCATTGGCTTTGGATGAGTCTCAAGCCGAGCTGGTAGGCGTAAACGCAAAATTGATGGGTTTCATCTCAGCCGCGGTGGGTGGATCGCTCGTCTCAGAGGCAAGCCTACTTCTATCACCCAGCGGAGTGTTGTACCCAGATATGGGATGGGTTCCCCTAATAGAGGCGTTTGGTGTGGTTATAGTGGGTGGGCTTGGTAGCCTTCGCGGTACCGTGATAGCCGCACTTGGGGTTTCCTTAGTGTATGAAGTGGTGTTTTACCTGGTGTCACCTGTTTATAGCGCGCTTGTGCCCTTAGCTCTAGCCGCCCTCACAATTGCGCTACGCCCAAACGGGTTATATGGAAGGTTGAAGTGAGCTATGAAATGGTATACGCTTTTCCCAGCGCTAACACTATTCGCTTTACCGATGTTTCCGTTCTTCGACATATACTCGTCAACCCTTGACCTTGCTCTATTATTCGGGGTGCTCACGGCGAGCTGGGACGTTTTGGCGGGCTTTACAAACTACTTTAATCTAGGCCAAGCATTCATGTTCGGTTTAGGTGCGTACACAAGTGCTCTGTTAAGCGTTGATTGGGGGGCGACAATCCCCGAAACAATGGCTGCTTCCACCCTTGTATCCGCTATAATGGGTCTCCTTATAGGTATACCTAGCCTGCGGATTAAGGGGCCATACTTCTCTATCTTTACACTCTCTTTACCCCTGCTATTCGAGCAATTGACATTCATATTCCCCAACCAGCTTGGGGGTGAAAGAGGCATTTTCGGTGTGCACAAACTTTCCCACAGTTTAATAGGTAGCTACTACGCGACCCTCGTGTTCGCCCTGGCTTCACTTTTGGTTCTCTATGTCATTGGTGCGTCTGGGACGGGGCTTATTCTTAAGGCTCTAGGGGAAGATGAGGATGCTGTGAGGGCTAATGGATTAAATCCAACCACATATAAGATATTTGGCTTTGTAATCAGCTCTGTGTTTGCGGGTCTGAGCGGCTCGGTTTACGCTAACGTGTTCGGATTCGTGGAGCCGATGCTATTCTCCTACTCTGTTTCTCTGAGTGTTGTCGTCATGGGGGTGCTTGGGGGGTTGGGAACAATCGCTGGTCCGTTCTATGCAGCCTTCCTCGTGGAACTACTACCTCCAGCACTTGGTGTTGGTCAGACTGAAGCTACGATTATAATGACCATCGTAGTGATGATTCTCCTTATCCGCAATCCAAGCAGGCTGCATAGGATTATCCGCACGGAAAAGGTGAAGGTGGAAGCCCACCCTACTAAGAGGTGATTCATGTTTTATGCGCTCTACTGGTCGTGGTGATTATGCCTAGCATACTCGAAGTGCGGGAAGTAAAGAAGAAGTTCAACGGACTTATGGTATTAAAGGGGGTGACCATGAGTGTTGAGGCGGGGAAAATAGTGGGTCTGATCGGCCCTAATGGGGCGGGTAAGACAACGCTTTTCAATGTCATCTCTGGCTTTGTTAGACCAGATTCGGGGAGCGTGGTGTTTAGTGGTAGGGAGATTGTGGGTCTGGCCCCAGAGGAGATATCCAGGCTGGGTGTCAGGCGCACATTCCAGTTACTTAAGCTTTGGGAGAAGCTCACAGTTGAGCAAAACATTCTCGTTTCAGCTCTAAGCGTATATCAGGGCGAATCAGCTAGACGTGAAGTGCGCACCACCCTTTTAGAGTTCGGCTTAGCGGGTAAGGCATCGCTCTATCCAACCCAGCTATCACAGGGTGAGAGGAGACTGGTCGAACTAGCACGTGCAGTGGTGGCTAAACCCGTTTTACTCCTCTTAGACGAGCCCTTAGCTGGTCTAAGTGAGGGTGAAGCGGAAAGTGTGTTTGAAGCAATAAGGAGGCTGCATGTGAGGGGTTCTACCATGCTTATAGTTGAGCACAGGGTAAAGGTCCTCATGCGCAATGTTGACCGTGTGGTGGTCATGGATCAAGGCGTGGTAATCGCTCAGGGAAACCCAGCGGATGTGGTCGCAGACCCAAAAGTAATAGAGGTGTACCTCGGTGGAACCCCTCCTTAGGGTACTAGACGTACACGCTGGCTACGGCGGTAACACGGTGATTAGAGGTGTCCATTTGGAGGTTGGTAAAGGAGAAATAGTGGGTCTGATCGGCCCTAATGGGGCGGGTAAGACAACGCTTCTTAAGACGATCTCGGGTCTATTGAGACCCTCTAAGGGAAAAGTGATTTTGGACGACGAGGACATAACATCGCTTCCACCTCATAGGCTGGTGAGAAAGGGTTTAGTTTTGGCGCAGGAGGGTAGACACATTTTCCAAGGTATGAGTGTGCGCGAAAACCTTATGCTGGGCGCATATTCCACTACATGGGATAAGTGGGATGGTTGGCACCAATCCATCCTAGAAGTATTTAAACCTTTAAAGGAAAAGCTTGACCGGGAAGCCATAACACTCAGCGGGGGTGAACAACAGATGTTGAATATTGCCAGAGCGCTTTTTTCGAAACCAAAGATCCTGCTACTGGACGAACCCTCTATAGGGCTTTCGCCTAAGGTGACATCACAAATGCTGGAATCCTTAAAGCTATTTAGAGATATGGCTCAAATCAGCGTGCTTCTATCAGAGCAGAATCCCTACGTTATTCTAAACCTATGCGAGCGGGTGTACATCTTGGAAGAAGGTAGAATAGTATTTGGTGGTGGTACACGTGATGTCTTGAACTTGGAGGACATTGCTGGATCCTACTTAGGCAAGTGAACCACACCCTCCCCCAGCTTTGACATCTTCACTCCCCGATACGTTTAATCCTTCACATCTAGGCCTACCTTGTGTGCCCACCTCTATGGCTACGTCGGTTAAAATGCTTCGGGATGATCCATATGGGTAAAGGGTTACGCGCTGAGAACCTGAGCTACGTGTCAAAAATTTTATACTGGGCTGATGTTGGCTGGATAATATGGAGCAATCTACGGCCGATTAGCTATCTGATCCCCACAGGGTAGTGTGGGGTGGTCACCAGAGCGGGAGA
>Ga0208006_100857_pt1 | contig 9456 bp, 3 predicted proteins | sample ECH_Bnyco_MetaG_FD_187131 | JGI IMG/M metagenome (GOLD analysis project Ga0208006, IMG submission 187131) | Hot spring microbial mat communities from Yellowstone National Park, Wyoming, USA - ECH_B nyco_MetaG (SPAdes) (version 2) | ecosystem: Environmental > Aquatic > Thermal springs > Hot (42-90C)...
ATATTGGAAATAAAAAACAAGACTGGTATAGCTGTAACTTAAACTCAGAAGAGGATTGAAAGTGGTCTAGTGAATTTTGATGCAACTGCTAATAGCAATTCCTTAAACTCAGAAGAGGATTGAAAGCCAAATGAATAATCATAGTACAGCTGTTCCATTTTCTCTCTTAAACTCAGAAGAGGATTGAAAGTTGAATTTCACTAACCAAATTTGATTGAATGGTTGCTGCTTAAACTCAGAAGAGGATTGAAAGAAAAACCACAATATTGTTATGGTCTTCAGAATAAAATATCTTAAACTCAGAAGAGGATTGAAAGCGATATGATAAATTTGTTCAGCAACATGGTTTAATGCTTAAACTCAGAAGAGGATTGAAAGCAACATATCAGGCAAGGATAAACATATTGCTTTGTTCCTTAAACTCAGAAGAGGATTGAAAGGGGAGAATCCATATGGAGACCCATAGAATAAACGAAACTTAAACTCAGAAGAGGATTGAAAGATATATTCTCCTAAACTCTCTTTCCAACATGCTGAACAGCTTAAACTCAGAAGAGGATTGAAAGTAAAAGTATATCCACCTATTGCCATAACCCCAACCGTATATCTTAAACTCAGAAGAGGATTGAAAGTTGTAAGAAAACTTGTATATAGCCCTTATCAAGACCATACTTAAACTCAGAAGAGGATTGAAAGAAAAAATTGGAATAAAATATTTGTTTCGGATAAGCCTAACTTAAACTCAGAAGAGGATTGAAAGTTCACTTATACTTCTAAATTTCTTTAGCTCTTCTTCAGCTTAAACTCAGAAGAGGATTGAAAGAATAATCCGCTAATGTATCCATTAAACTTATTAGTACACTTAAACTCAGAAGAGGATTGAAAGTGATGGAACAGAACATTATCATGCTGTTCAGTCATGCGGCTTAAACTCAGAAGAGGATTGAAAGATGTAATATGAATATAATGCTAATAGCCCTTCTCTTTCTTAAACTCAGAAGAGGATTGAAAGTTGATACGACTGCTAGTAGTGTATCTATTTCATCGTATCTTAAACTCAGAAGAGGATTGAAAGAGTGTAAGGATGATTGCTTTTCTTTGTGATAGCTTAGCTCTTAAACTCAGAAGAGGATTGAAAGTGCTTTAAGCGTTGGTGTTGAATTAAGCAAAGACTTCTTAAACTCAGAAGAGGATTGAAAGATAATACTAAAATTTTAATTGTGACATTTTTTTCATACCCTTAAACTCAGAAGAGGATTGAAAGGCGGAGAATTCACGTGGTGATAGCGAAGAATCAGCGGAACTTAAACTCAGAAGAGGATTGAAAGTAAATGTTCTTCCTTTATAGGTAAAAGTGTCTTTTCTTCTTAAACTCAGAAGAGGATTGAAAGTTTAGCTAGTGTTCTTATTGCTAACATCCTAATTTGTTCCTTAAACTCAGAAGAGGATTGAAAGTGTATCATATTTTAGGACTCAAAGCGCTTTTAATCCTTAAACTCAGAAGAGGATTGAAAGGTGTAACTAAGTCTGCATCAGTCACAACCTCAACTTGCTTAAACTCAGAAGAGGATTGAAAGATCAGGTTCTGTCCTTCTCCCAGCTGTTTATATAAACTTAAACTCAGAAGAGGATTGAAAGAGCTACTATTGTTGAAGTTTGAATACCTGATTGAGGCTCACTTAAACTCAGAAGAGGATTGAAAGTATCACTCCCAATCACAGAAAAATTAAATATATAGCCTTGCTTAAACTCAGAAGAGGATTGAAAGAACTATGCTTATGATTACGCACCTTCAACAAGCCAACTTAAACTCAGAAGAGGATTGAAAGTAAAGTCGGTGCGAATCCTTCTCTTTCATAGTAATTTTTTCTTAAACTCAGAAGAGGATTGAAAGCCTTTTATCGTTTTTGCCTTAATTAAAACTCCATCGGCCCCTTAAACTCAGAAGAGGATTGAAAGTGATGAAGCATTAAATATTCGTCCTCCTTTAAACTTTCCTTAAACTCAGAAGAGGATTGAAAGTAAAACATTCCTGCTGCGGTTCCTTTGTGTGCTAATTTTATCTTAAACTCAGAAGAGGATTGAAAGGATTCTTGAAACTCATCAACATGAATAATTCTTGCTTTCCTTAAACTCAGAAGAGGATTGAAAGAATGCTCCAAGCAATTCATCATAATATCTAATCATATTCCTTAAACTCAGAAGAGGATTGAAAGTATTCAGAGGCTTATGATTTGACAGGTTATATAGCAATCTTAAACTCAGAAGAGGATTGAAAGAATATGTATTATTTCAGTTTTTTGGGCTTTCACATGTAACTTAAACTCAGAAGAGGATTGAAAGGTATTTGTATTGAAAATAAGGCTAGAACTACTATCCGCTTAAACTCAGAAGAGGATTGAAAGGGCAAAAAAGTTTTGGTTCATTGTGGGGCTGGTGTGTCTTAAACTCAGAAGAGGATTGAAAGTTCTCTTTCTGTGAGAAGGGGCCGTGGAACAGCTTATCTTAAACTCAGAAGAGGATTGAAAGCAATCTTTTTCGCTCATGTTCAAGCACCTGCTTAATTAACTTAAACTCAGAAGAGGATTGAAAGATCTCAGTAAATTAAAGAATGATAGATTTTTATAACTTACTTAAACTCAGAAGAGGATTGAAAGAAATCCTTTGCTTCACGTTCATGTCTTTTCTCACAACTTAAACTCAGAAGAGGATTGAAAGAACGATTGATAATAACACTTAACGCATAGAAAACGCACACTTAAACTCAGAAGAGGATTGAAAGAATATTTTATCTACTTCTTCATTGGTAGGAAACCCTCTTAAACTCAGAAGAGGATTGAAAGCTTAAACGCAAATCTACACTACCACGCAATTGGCTAGCTTAAACTCAGAAGAGGATTGAAAGTAAAGTCGGTGCGAATCATATACACAAACACTTAAACTCAGAAGAGGATTGAAAGTTACAAACATACCAAATATCTTTACGCTTTAAGTCTTTACTTAAACTCAGAAGAGGATTGAAAGATGTTATTCTTTAGCTAGATTGCTTTATTGCTAATTCTAACTTAAACTCAGAAGAGGATTGAAAGTTTAATTTTGTTTTAAAATTAGCATATTTATTAGGACTTAAACTCAGAAGAGGATTGAAAGCTGCCTAATGATCTTCCTCTCAAAATTAATGCTATAATCTTAAACTCAGAAGAGGATTGAAAGATTTCTTCTATTGCTACATCTGAAAGCGTACACATTAGTACTTAAACTCAGAAGAGGATTGAAAGAGTAATAGTCACGGTGATGTATGCATGAGTGTTTCCTTAAACTCAGAAGAGGATTGAAAGAGAAGCAAAAGATGAGCTGGAAAAATTACGTAGAGACTTAAACTCAGAAGAGGATTGAAAGGCTGCAATTAAAATCCGCATAATAAAATAACAAAAACTTAAACTCAGAAGAGGATTGAAAGTGCTGTATCACGGAGGATACCCACTATTTAGTTAGGTACCTTAAACTCAGAAGAGGATTGAAAGCTCGAGGAAATAAAGGTAAACATGGCAGTAATTAGAGGCTTAAACTCAGAAGAGGATTGAAAGTCCTCCTGATGCTGCTGGTAAAATAGTTAAGTTTACTTAAACTCAGAAGAGGATTGAAAGTGGGAGGGAGGGGATGTTGAAATTTTGTTCTCAATTTCTTAAACTCAGAAGAGGATTGAAAGATATTTTCTTGTATACTACTACGAGGTTCCTCTGCCTTTTCTTAAACTCAGAAGAGGATTGAAAGCAAAAAGGAGGAGAGGATTTATTGAGCCAGCGTTAACTTAAACTCAGAAGAGGATTGAAAGGTGGTGTTTTAGGTTACATTTCCGATGTAATAGTAACTTAAACTCAGAAGAGGATTGAAAGTAAAGGAACTGTATAACTTTCAGGGAATAATTTTTCTTCTTAAACTCAGAAGAGGATTGAAAGTAATTTTGCTTTAGAATTTTCTCTTGACTTATTACGCTTAAACTCAGAAGAGGATTGAAAGTTACAATTTACGATACTATCCTTAATTGATACTTCCACTTAAACTCAGAAGAGGATTGAAAGTCTACTCCGTCATATGACCCTAAAGTATAGGGGTAGCTTAAACTCAGAAGAGGATTGAAAGTTTCTACCTTTTATTATGCATGCAAAATTAGTTACAATCTTAAACTCAGAAGAGGATTGAAAGTACTGATAATATTATGAATGCAATATATCAAGATTCTCTTAAACTCAGAAGAGGATTGAAAGTTAACAAATCCTGAGAATATTGATGATATACCACTAGCACTTAAACTCAGAAGAGGATTGAAAGAAGGGCATACTAGTAGCCATATGTAATAATAAAGACTTAAACTCAGAAGAGGATTGAAAGAGAAATGGAGCTAATCGAGATTTTAAGTTATAGAGGAGCTTAAACTCAGAAGAGGATTGAAAGAGTTATAGCACCAAGGTTTAAACTAAAATACTTAAACTCAGAAGAGGATTGAAAGACAAAATCAATGGGGGCCTTTGCTTCAATTTCTTACTTAAACTCAGAAGAGGATTGAAAGAGTCTTTTCCCTCCCCCCAAACTTACCTCTTTCCCCCCTTAAACTCAGAAGAGGATTGAAAGGTAAAAACCAGTTACATAAGTACTATAGATAATACCTCTTAAACTCAGAAGAGGATTGAAAGTCTAAATCTGCCATATGCTTACATTAATGAAGCAATCTTAAACTCAGAAGAGGATTGAAAGTGATATAATAAATGTGAAACTAAATAAGCAGCCATTATACTTAAACTCAGAAGAGGATTGAAAGTCTATTACTAGTGGAGCGTTTATGAATGGAATACTCTTAAACTCAGAAGAGGATTGAAAGTATGAATGCATTTATGTTCTTCAAAGCGGACATTACTCTTAAACTCAGAAGAGGATTGAAAGGGTGCATGGGAAATAATAGTAAGAGAAAAAGGTATCTTAAACTCAGAAGAGGATTGAAAGTGAAATGATTGATGATGAGATAGAAGAAATTATAAAACTTAAACTCAGAAGAGGATTGAAAGTACCATGGATAATACAGATAGACGCTCAGTGTGTTGTCCTTAAACTCAGAAGAGGATTGAAAGATTATATTCTCAAACTTTGGAATATTTAGTGTTTTCCCCTTAAACTCAGAAGAGGATTGAAAGATAATACGGTTTTTCTGGTCAGTCCATGGGTTTATGCTCTTAAACTCAGAAGAGGATTGAAAGTAAAGATGTAACAAGGAGAATTTCCTATCTTGAACTTAAACTCAGAAGAGGATTGAAAGTGACTTTCTGGAGCACTTGGTAGATTAAATTTTTGCTTAAACTCAGAAGAGGATTGAAAGAGACATGTTTCAATCGATGGTTCAAATCAAAATGTATCTTAAACTCAGAAGAGGATTGAAAGAAACGGAACAGGAACGATTATTATTATTCCTAAACAAACACTTAAACTCAGAAGAGGATTGAAAGAGTCACGAATCTTCCAACTCCAATAGCACTAAACCCTTAAACTCAGAAGAGGATTGAAAGAGTTGGAGAAAAAAGGGAAGCTTATGTCAGCTTTCATTCTCTTAAACTCAGAAGAGGATTGAAAGGTTATATAATTCAACCATGATAGGCTTGAGATTATTATTACTTAAACTCAGAAGAGGATTGAAAGTTCTTTCCTCCTTTTTCCAAAAGTGTGCTAAGAAATCTTAAACTCAGAAGAGGATTGAAAGAGTGATCCTAGAAGACCAGTATACGTCTATGAAACACCTTAAACTCAGAAGAGGATTGAAAGGGAATTCCAAAAACAAGAAGAGGAAAGAAGGAAAAACTTAAACTCAGAAGAGGATTGAAAGAGTAGCAACAAAAACACATGTATACCAAAAGGCAGGTAATTCTTAAACTCAGAAGAGGATTGAAAGTACTCTCTTATACAAAGAAGAAAACGAGTGTGACGATATCTTAAACTCAGAAGAGGATTGAAAGTCTGAAAGCTCCTGAGCGTATCTTTCCACTTGTTCACTTAAACTCAGAAGAGGATTGAAAGAAATATTTTAGAATACTATTATGAAGAATTTCTTTTGCTTAAACTCAGAAGAGGATTGAAAGAAAAAAAGAAGCTTTGTGGGATAGACCACACCGATGTGCTTAAACTCAGAAGAGGATTGAAAGAGAGTTATGAGAGGATTGGTAACTGTTCTTGACCCACTTAAACTCAGAAGAGGATTGAAAGTTGAATTCAACCTCGAGGCCCTGCGCCTCGAGTTCCCTTAAACTCAGAAGAGGATTGAAAGATCCCTATCAATAAGCAACCCCAATCCCATAACTGATACTCTTAAACTCAGAAGAGGATTGAAAGACTGTAGAATATGCTTTCAGGAAAAAGAATTATATACAACTTAAACTCAGAAGAGGATTGAAAGAGCAAATACTTACAGTTTTAATCCTACATACTCTTTGCTCTTAAACTCAGAAGAGGATTGAAAGAGTAAAGAGTGAGTTGGTAATTGGTTCATCTAAAGAGCTTAAACTCAGAAGAGGATTGAAAGTTTTGTGGCATTTGTGGTATTTATGACGCACAAGACTTAACTTAAACTCAGAAGAGGATTGAAAGGTTACCTTTGCCACCTTGCACCAATCTAGGTCATTTTACTTAAACTCAGAAGAGGATTGAAAGTGAGGCTAACGAACCGAGAATCCTCGCCTAAAGGACGGCTTAAACTCAGAAGAGGATTGAAAGAAGAGGTTAGAACATTGCTTGAGGAAAAGATTAAAGAAACGCTTAAACTCAGAAGAGGATTGAAAGGTAAAGGTTGCTGATGAGTATATTAACTTGGTAGGTGCTTAAACTCAGAAGAGGATTGAAAGATACCCTTTAGATAGTTTGTCATAATATAACATTATTTTCTTAAACTCAGAAGAGGATTGAAAGTAGATTCTTTGGAGCTCCTGCTTTGTTATAACAGGTTCACTTAAACTCAGAAGAGGATTGAAAGTGAAAACTAAAGCCAAAGTTCCTACGACTGATCCAGCTCTTCTTAAACTCAGAAGAGGATTGAAAGTGGTAAATTAAAGGAAACTTGACCTGATGAGCCAGTTCTGCTTAAACTCAGAAGAGGATTGAAAGTGGCAAGTATCACTCCATTGAGTCCCAGAAGGACATCCACTTAAACTCAGAAGAGGATTGAAAGTCTAACTTAGGAACTAATTTCCTAATCTGCTTATAGAATGCTTAAACTCAGAAGAGGATTGAAAGTTTAATATCATACTCTACCGCCTCTTTAATCATCTCTTCTTAAACTCAGAAGAGGATTGAAAGATCTAAAACAGGCGCTCCTGAATCTCCTGGCTGAGACTTAAACTCAGAAGAGGATTGAAAGTAAGCTCTCCCTCCCCTTTAAAAGGAAGGATTTCGACTCTTAAACTCAGAAGAGGATTGAAAGTGACTTCTGGTATTACATTATCGAAGATAAACTTTGCCTTAAACTCAGAAGAGGATTGAAAGAATATAAAAATTTTATTATCCTCATTTTTTCTGCAGTTTCTTAAACTCAGAAGAGGATTGAAAGTGCCTTACGTTCACTAATGATTTGATGTCCATCAACTTAAACTCAGAAGAGGATTGAAAGTATGTTTAAAGACTGATAATAATGTTGCCGTGGATACTTCGCTTAAACTCAGAAGAGGATTGAAAGAAGTATCCTAAAGTAACAGTAGTATTACAAAAAATTAGCTTAAACTCAGAAGAGGATTGAAAGCATGGGGCATGTTGCCTTTTATAGGCGGTTATTTCTTAACTTAAACTCAGAAGAGGATTGAAAGATTGGAACATAAGTTTCAACGATGCCATAGCTAATACTTAAACTCAGAAGAGGATTGAAAGCGTTTTTGGTTATCTGAATTCCTACCCCACCGCTTGCTTAAACTCAGAAGAGGATTGAAAGATTCACAACAATAGCGCAGCAAGTCAGTCAACAAGTTCAACTTAAACTCAGAAGAGGATTGAAAGCATACTGTGGTCCTGCCAAAATAATCCCTTATCTCAGCTTAAACTCAGAAGAGGATTGAAAGTCGGTTATTACATAACCGTCTGGTGTTAATTGATATTCTTAAACTCAGAAGAGGATTGAAAGCTTGGTTTAGTTCTATGAACTAATTGAATTACTCTCGCACTTAAACTCAGAAGAGGATTGAAAGCTATCATTCATAACGTAATTAGTATATAGGTACTTAGCTTAAACTCAGAAGAGGATTGAAAGACAATAAAGCTAATAACAAGGCTGCTATCACAAAAATCTTAAACTCAGAAGAGGATTGAAAGAAGAGCTTGTTGGATGCACACCAAAAGAGCCTGTTCTCAACTTAAACTCAGAAGAGGATTGAAAGTTAGAAACATCATCACCAAAGTATTTCACGTAGTCGCTACTTAAACTCAGAAGAGGATTGAAAGTCTCTGGAATGAAACCAGCGAGTATATTGAATATTATTGCCTTAAACTCAGAAGAGGATTGAAAGAGCTGCTGAAAAAATGGCTCAGGTAGCAAAGCAATATGCTTAAACTCAGAAGAGGATTGAAAGAGATATAGCAAGACAGTATGATACATTCCTTAAATCTTAACTTAAACTCTTAAACTCAGAAGAGGATTGAAAGATTGATACATTGCCATAATAAAATAGCGAAACTTAATTTCTTAAACTCAGAAGAGGATTGAAAGAGGAAGAATAGTAATACCGATTGATTTTCAGCAGTTCTACACCTTAAACTCAGAAGAGGATTGAAAGATTGTTGTAGCAATTGGATTTTCTAAAAAGCCTTCCGTCTTAAACTCAGAAGAGGATTGAAAGTCCATTCAACAGTAACTTTCCAGCCCTTTTGCTCTATTAACTTAAACTCAGAAGAGGATTGAAAGGAGAGACCGATTCTTCCCAGCGTTTAAAATTAGGCTTAAACTCAGAAGAGGATTGAAAGAGAAATGAAGAAGCGATAAGAGAGCTTAAGAAGAAGCTCTTAAACTCAGAAGAGGATTGAAAGGCTATACCAACTCCTGCTAAGACTGCTTTTCTGCTACTTAAACTCAGAAGAGGATTGAAAGTAGCTTCTTAGCATATGATTCGATAAAAAGAGCTGGATCTTAAACTCAGAAGAGGATTGAAAGGGAAATCAAATAAGGGAAATGTAAGCGTTGATAAACTTAAACTCAGAAGAGGATTGAAAGTAATTGAATAGCCTCGGGTGGGATTCGAACCCACGACCTCTTAAACTCAGAAGAGGATTGAAAGTGCATTGCTTAAAGAGGGCCGTATTGACAAGCAGAGAGCTTAAACTCAGAAGAGGATTGAAAGTCATAGGCTTGTATTGCCTACTTGACCCTCAGCTCCTTAAACTCAGAAGAGGATTGAAAGTACATTAGGTGTAAGGTTTTCAGCAAGAGCTGTATAT
>Ga0208006_100861_pt1 | contig 9421 bp, 7 predicted proteins | sample ECH_Bnyco_MetaG_FD_187131 | JGI IMG/M metagenome (GOLD analysis project Ga0208006, IMG submission 187131) | Hot spring microbial mat communities from Yellowstone National Park, Wyoming, USA - ECH_B nyco_MetaG (SPAdes) (version 2) | ecosystem: Environmental > Aquatic > Thermal springs > Hot (42-90C)...
GTCACAAATTTCGTAACATTCCACACACCCAACACGGACAGGGTCTACGAAGAGCTGTACCAGCGGGGCTTTGTGTTAAGGAACCTAAGCGGTAAGGTAATGTGTGAGGATTGCCTAAGGGCAACAGTCCCACCTGAACCAATAGCCGAGGAACTGGTGAATAACCTAGCCAATATACTAAAGTCTCAACAATAGGCGCCTCACCATTAACCGGCTAACAAGCCCTGTAAGGCACATTGCTTAGCATTCCCTATGGAGTAATATGCCTAACGGCGCTGTTAACAATCTCAGCAGGCCTTAGGTGCCTTGCTGTGAATTCACCGGTAAACAATTGTTTAAACCAGTTACGCATCAACAACCCCAATAGCCCAAGAGGGTTAATTCACTATTACACGGGATTAATCCCTGAAGGGGAGACTAAGTTCATCAAATTCGTTAATACAGACTATAGTAATAAATATATATGGTTTAAAAGGCATTTAAATAATTGATCAATCAATACTGATCATATGGATAAAACTTATAAGGGTGCTAAGTATAACCACTTTATGTCTACCATAGGTAGGTATACCCCATATCTACTAATGGCCGCTGCGGTAGTAGCTACGCTAATCCTAGTAGTACCCAGCCTAGTCACCTATGCAGCCTCCCCGCCTCAGATTATTGCTGCTGCCCCTACTACGATAATCTACACTCCTGGTACTCCTGTGTATAATCCGTATGCTCCAAGTAACCTGGTGGGCACTATCATGACTTACCTACCACTTGCACTCTACAACCCATTCACCGGCCAATTCTACCCCGTCTTAGCTAGGAATTGGACTATTCAAGTGCTTCCTAATGGTAGCGGTATTTTCACCATTTACCTCAGGCCAAACCTATACTGGTTTAACGGCTCAGCCACAATACCATTCACTGCATGGGATGTTTACGCATACTTCTACATAGGCATTAAGTCCCTTGCCTGGTACACGCCTTGGATCAACCTAACCTACGTTGATGAGGATATTAGAGTACTGGACAACTACACGATACAATTCCTATTCCAGAAATGGACCCCGATGATACCCTACTGGATGCTTCCAAGCTGGATAAGCACACCATACCCGGTTTGGAAGCCTATTGTGGATAAGCTTAAGACGATGAATGCTACCCAAGCAGCTAAGTACTCGACGAATGTCACTGAGTTTGTTGCGCCGTACTGGGGCCTTAACCCATACTACCTATCCTACATAAGCACCACCTACATAGACTACACCCTCGAGCCGATGTACTACAATGGTGTGCCGCTATTGGCCAGTTGGTTGGAGGTTTTCCCAGTGAATACCTGGAGCCTATACAACCCAACAGCCATTGATTGGTATGTTGGTGGTAATACCCAGGCCCTGAGCGCCTTCCTATCCGGTAAGGCTAACTGGGGCTTCATAGGGCTATCACTACAGCAGGTTGCTGTACTTAACAAGACTGGCACTGTTGGTGTTTACCTAAGCCCTGACTTCTCAGCCTTTGGTATAGCTATAAATCCGCAGTCGGGTTGGCCTTGGAACCTGCCACAGTTTAGGCAGGCTTTGTGTGATGTGATTAATAGGAGTGAGGTTGTTGCCGCATGGGGCTTAAACTACCCAGATTACTACCCAGAACCAGCCCTATCATACACGGTTAACCTATACCCATCAAGCTTCAAGGATGTTTTTGTACCATGTGAGTATAATCCAAGTAAGGCGGCTCAAATATTCCAGAGTCTTGGTCTTTATAAGAAGGGTGGGTATTGGTATCTGCCTAATGGAACACAGTTAACGCTCTACGTCTATGGCCCAAGTGGTTGGACTGACTGGATAACAATGGTCAGTGACGCCGTGGAGCAGATGCAAGCCTTTGGCATTAACGCTAAGTTAATCGGGCAGGATGTTGGTGTATTCTGGGGTACCACGATACCTCAGAGTCAGTACCAGGGTGCAATATCGTGGGTCACATATGTTAAGAGCCTTGATAGTGCGTGGACGTTCCTAGGCTGGCCTTGGTGGGTCTTTGGTGTTGCCATTCAGCCATACACTAATCACAGTGTCTTCCCATTCGCCTGGCCTAATGGAACCTGCACACCAGTAACAGCACCCTCATCACTGAACTTGCCCAACAGTACCATTGTTTGGTGTGTTAATTCAACATTCGGCTTCATTAACTTGACTAATTGGCAGATTGCTTTTGGTGCGGCTGCCCCCGGTACACCATTCTATAATGAGATGGTTAAGACTATTTTCGGTTGGTATGGCTACTACATACCGATAATACCACTTGGTGAGAAGGTTGAGCCACTTGAGTACGGTAAGAGCCTTATGGATCCGCTTTGGGCTTACCAGTGCCTACCATTCTACACGTTGGAAACCTTAATCTACGAGAATACACTGTCCGGTATGCCATTTGGCTGGCCTAACACTGTGGTGGCTGGTTTATTCTTTGGTGCATGGGCACCACCAGGCCAGGTACCAACAATGGCTCAGGTTATTGCAAACGGCACACTATGGACAAAGTACCCACAGCTAGCGGCATTCATAGGCCTACCAACACCAGACGTGAAGGTTCAGGAGTGTGTTGCATCATACTTCCACATATCATACACACCAGTCACAACTACTACCACTACGACTACCACTACCACGACAACCACCACTACAACTACGACTACTGCTGTTAGCACTGTTACATCAACAGCAACAGTAACAAGCACAGTAACCACAACGGCCGTTTCAACAACCACAGCAGTAACCACAGTAACAGTGACGAAGCCCGTGGTTTCAACTAGCGTGGTGATTGCCATTGTCGTGGTTGTTATTGTTGTTGCCGCTATTGCGGCTGTATTAGCCTTAAGAAGGAGGTGACGGCTTAACCCCTAGAGTCCTTAATCTTAAAAGCCTTGTTTTCCCTTCCTCACCCCTGGTTAATGCTTTAAAGGTTGTTTTGCCTTGGTTTACTATGGTTGTTGGTGTTAGGCCTAGGGTTGAGTTGAGTGGCTTCTGGCGTTTTAAACTGGATCCTGGGGATGTTGGCGAGTCTAGTGGTTGGTTTAGGGGTTTTGACGGCGACTTGATTTACGTCCCAGCCTCCTGGAATGAGCAGAATCCTGATTGGGATGGCTACGGTGGCGTTGCCTGGTACCAGTATGACTTCCACATCCCGAGGGAGTTTAGTGGTTAACGGCTTGGCTTGTCTTTGAGGGTGCTGGTTACTTAACTAGGGTTTGGTTTAATGGCTTGCCCATAGGTGGTCATGAGGGTTCCTTTACCCAGTTTAGGCTTAAGGTTAATGGTGTTAAGTTTGGTGATTGGAATAGGGTTGTGGTTAAGGTTGACAACAACAGCAAGTCTCGCCCTTTAGGGCGGGGTTACCCTACTACGTGGGGATTTAGCGATACATTTATTAACCCAGACTTCACGAGGGTTTTGGTGCTTGGGGTGGTGCCCCCGGAAGGGGGTTTTCCCTACGTTAGATGAGCCGGTGGGGCGATACCCCACTGTTTCTACCACCCCAAGAACAAAACCATTAACCCCCAAAGAGGGGGTAACGCCCGAGGCCCCCGGCGTGAAAACCCGCCCAAAAGGCGGGAAGGGGGTCATCACTAGGCATGATGGTTACCTTAAGGTTGAGGTTGAGTCGAATTGCGGTAAAGCCCACAACATAGCCCTTGAGCTTATTGACTCAGGGGGCTCAACGGTTTACAGTAGGGTTGTTGAGTCTAGGGGGTTTGTGGTAGTTGAGGATAGGGTTAAGGTTGAGCCTTGGTCAATTGAGCACCCGGTCCTCTATAGGCTTGCCGCTAGGCTGCTGGTTAATGGTGAGGAGTATGATGAGGTCATGGAGAGGGTTGGCTTCAGGACCTTTGAGGTTAGGCCAAGTGGCTTCTACCTAAACGGTGAATCCATCTTTCTGAAGGGTTTCGGTAGGCATGAGGACTTCCCAATCTTCGGCCGCAGCCTACCTGGCCCAGTGCTTGTTAGGGATTTCCATGAGCTTAAGGGGATTAACGCAAACTCATTCAGGACAAGCCACTACCCATACTCAAACCAACACCTTGACCTTGCCGATGAATTCGGAATCCTAGTCATCCTAGAGGCGCCGCTGGTTGGTTTGAGGGAGCAGCACTTTAAGGACCAGGCTTACCTGGCTAAGGCCAAGGCTGTTATTAGTGAGATGGTTAGGCAGCATAGGAATAGGCCCTCAGTAGTCATGTATAGCGTCGCCAATGAGCCAAACAGCATAGTGGATGAGGCTAGGGTTTTCCTAGGTGAGTTAATTAGCCACATTAAGTCCATTGATCCAACCAGGCCTGTCATATACACGTCGCATAGGCACCTTGAGGATAAGGCCCTTGGCCTTGGTGATGCAATAGCCCTAAACACCTACTTCGGCTGGTACAGTGAGACTGGTGACATTGAGGCTGGTGTTGCTAGGGTTACTAAGCTGGTTGATGAGGTGCATGCGAGGTACCCTGATAGGCCAATCATAGTAACTGAGTTCGGTGCTGAGGGTTACCCAGGGCTTCACCACGACCCACCGGTGGCGTGGAGTGAGGAGTACCAGGAATTATTCATAAGGAGGTACATTGAGGAGTTGAGTAAGAAGCCTTACGTGAGGGGGTTGCACATATGGAACTACGCAGACTTCAGAACCCCACAAAGAGTCTACAGGGTTATACTGAACACTAAGGGCGTGTTCACGAGGGATAGGAGACCGAAACTCGCTGTTAGGGCGATTAGGGAGTTGTTCGCCGGGTTAAGGTAGTTAAACGCTGATGACTAGGCCATCCCTGGCAACAAGTGTGCGTGGGAATATTGAGGCGGCACACTTGAGGAAGTCCCAGTGGTATTCGCAACCATACCTGTAACTGATGTGGGTGAGTACCAGTAACCCAACCTCAGCCTCCCTGGCATCCAAGGCGGCGTCTACGCATGTTGAGTGGCCCCGGCTTCTAGCCTCATTCACATCACTGGGTAGGTAAGATGAGTCGTGGATCAGTATAGTTGACCCCCTAGCCAGATCCACTAGGCTGCCGCTCGGTGCTGTGTCACCAGTATACGCCACGGAGAGCGACTTGGCCCCGATATCATCCATTATCATTGACGGTTCAATAACCCTACCATCAGGCAGCTTCACGGTTTCACCCATCTGTATCCTCCTCCAGTAGGCCACAGGCACCCCAAGTTCCCTAGCCTTAACAGGGTTAAACCTACCCACCGGTCTCTTTAAGGTAACAAGGTATGAGTTATTCTGGACCGTATGCCTAGTGGTCACGTACCTAAGCTCAACGTTATCGGCGGCGTCAATTAAAGTAACCTTGTCAGTGGGCTTAAGTTCAATTAAGTTAACCTTGAATGAAGAGTTAACGGATGCGGGGACTAGGTCACTGATGCCCACGGGGCCTATTATGGTTAATGGAGTAACCCTACTGAGCATGAGCATGGTTGCGAGTAATCCGGGTAACCCATTAACGTGGTCAGCGTGCAGGTGGGTTACCATTACATGTGTTAACCTGAGGGCACTGACGCCAATAGCCTCCAGTCTCCTCGTGACCCCCTCACTCGGGTCTATGAGTATCCTATACCTATCAACCTCAATGAGTGCGCTAACCAACTCCCTGCAGGTCCTAGGTATTGCCCCACCAGACCCGAGTATAGTTACCTTAAGCACGTTCAGCCCTAAATTAACCCAGTTATCTACTTTTACCGCTTCTCAGCAGGTAACGGCAATAAACCACCTATCCTAACGATCTCCTGTTTCCTCACCGCGGGGCTTCTTACCCATCGCTGGGGATTTCAACTAACCGTGTATCTCGGAAACCCAGGGTTCAATTTAGGTTAAGAATTACAATAAGTCCCCGCTCATCAATGCAGTTATAGAAAATATAAGTAATTTCGCATATTCATTAAATACCCGTAATCTAAATGGGTGGTTACCTTTGATTTTGAGTCTTTAGCAGTTGTAGATTTCGCTTATCCTGTTCCCATCCTCATCGTAAACATCAACAACGGAGCACTCCTTCTCCCTCCTCGTGTTAGCCCTCTTACCGTCGTGCAGTGGCGTGTAGGGAATTGATATTATTGGTATTGAGCGTAACCTGTCTAGGGTGCCTTTGCCTTGAATTACAAGCCAGGTTAACAGTGCCACACCTAGGTTGTAGAGGACTATGCCGTATCCAATGTACCTATCCCCAACTACACCTTGACCATAAACCTCAACTAGTATAGCCGTGTGGTTAGCCATAACCATGTACGTGTAGTAGGTTAAAACCACGAAGGCACCGATGGCGTAGATTAGGAGTATCCACATGTTAGCCCTGCTTCTCACGTTTTTAATGAAAAGTATGGTTGAGGCTAGTGATAGCGCGTCGAAGGATAGTAATGACGCTAATATTAAAGCGTCGAGCACTATGTTTAATGTGGCGGTTCCATAAAGCCATAGGTGTATCAGCATGTAGTCTATCGTGTAGGCTATTGCAAGTACCGTTAATATGCCACCCCAATACAATATATCCACTATTATCCCTGGTACTAAGCCCCCTTGATTCTGACTCACAGTATCCTATACTTTCAACCCATTTTTAAGTATTACGCTAATAATATTTAAATATATCGATCATAAGAAAATGGTTTATAAAGAGTTGAATGATAAATGGGCTGGGGCTTAATGGTAGGTGTTGGTTTAAACTTTTAACAACTTGATTAATGTAAAGGCCTTAGGTGTTAACCCTTAGCCAGTTTAATGAGGTCAACGTTACCCTCCCTCAGTCTTAAAACAACACCATTCCTCTCCAGGTTAGCCAAGGCCTTACCTAAGTATGATACAGGCACCTTGAGTATCTCATCACCATACCACTCACTTAACTTCTCAGTCAACTCCAATAAACTCCAGTTAACCTTACCACTGGCCTTATACTCCTCCACCATTATCCTAGTTATGAAGTTAGATAGGTCCTCGGTGAGGTTCCATGGGTACATGAACCAAACCCAATCCTTAACCTCATATGCATAGTAATCCGGCTTAAACTTGGCCACCGTGGATATCCATTGAAGTGCACCAGTCCTCACATCAGCCTTGGACCACCTTGACAGCACATGGTCCCTAGCTATTAACACACTGTCACCTGTGTCAACAATGTCATCCACGATTAGAACCCTCTTACCGTTAAGGTCCATTTGGGCCACGGGGTACTTTATGTAGGCCTTCTCAGTCACCTGGGCGCTACTGGGCCAGTGAACCACCTGCAGGCTAACGAGGTCATTAATCCCCATGTGGTCACAGAGTAGCCTAGCCGGTACATACCCCCCTCTGGCTATAGCTACTACTATGTCCGGCATCCACCTACTCTCGATTATTTTACCAGCCAGCGTTGAGGCCCAGGTCACTATGTCATCCCAAGTAACCAGTTTAACCGGAACCTTAACCACAATTAATTTTTAAGGGAATACCCTAGATTTATAAACATTTCATCATAACCTCATCGCCTCTGCGTACTAAACACTATTAAACCATTACTTATCGGTTTGACATTTCAGCGGCCTATTCACCCTTTAGTATAAGTTTGAGTAGGGCCATCCTTAATGGTATCCCCAGTGCCGATTGCCTAAAGTACCTTGCGTACTTGGTAGAGTCCAGCCTGTGGTCAACCTCGTCAACCCTGGGTAGTGGGTGGAGTACTATTAAAGTGTCCCTGGCGCCGGCGAGTGTCTCTGGGGTGACCCTGAAACTCCCCCTAACCCTCTCATACTCAACGGGGTCTGGGAACCTCTCCCTCTGAATCCTAACCACGTAGAGTACGTCTAACTCACTCAGTACCTCGCTTAGGTTTGAATGCATGCTGTAACTCATGCCCCTGCTATTCATGAAATCTATCAACTCCCTCCTCGGCCTAAGTAGTTCAGGTGATATTAGGCGTAGCTTAACGTTGAAATTGCTGAGCAGCTGTATCAACGATACAACCACCCTGGCGTATCTTAAGTCACCCAGCACCCCTATGGTTAAGCCGTCAATCCCCTCAAACTCCCTCCAAATAGTGTAGGCGTCCAGCATGGCTTGTGTTGGGTGGTTCTGGGTACCATCACCAGCGTTGATAACGGGCACCGTGGCTATCTCAGCAGCGTACTTGGCGGCCCCCTCAAGGCTATGCCTAATCACTATTATGTCCGAGTAGGAGTCAAGCATCCTGATGGTGTCCCCCAGACTCTCACCCTTAGCCATGGATGAAGCCTCGACTGAGCCGAATCCAAGCACATGCCCACCAAGCCTTATCATAGCCGCCTCGAAGCTTAGCCTAGTTCTTGTGCTTGGTTCGAAGAAAGCCGTGGCCATTATCTTACCTTCAAGTATGTTTAACCTTGACTTGGCGTATTTCTCCATTTCCCTAGCCTCATTGAATAGAACGATTAATTCATCCCTATTGAAGTCCAGGGCTGATATGACATCCCTATTTAACCAACCCAAGGGACCCTCACTCAACGCTGTTGAGGGGTTTTTAAGTTAAGCGGATTTATAAGGTATTAGAACCACGGGAACCTCCTCCTCGCCCGTTGGCACTGATAGTATGCTCCTAGTTCTTTCAGCAAGATGCTCAATGATAACCATGTCCTCTGGGTACACTTCACCTATCACGTTGAACCTGGGGTCTGGTGGGGCATCCTCCTTAAATATCCAGACCTGTATGTAATCTGGGTTATTGTTAATCACCGTCACTGCTCCTTTAAACCTCCTCACAATGTTCCTTGGCTTAATGTTATTCTTACCACCGGCTGTTAGGCCAATGGTCTTCTCCTTAATCCTAACATCCCTAAACTCCCTATTAAACACCTTAGCCTCCTCTTCAGTTAAACCATCGTAAACCACAACCCTTATCCTAGTCCTCTTCCTGGCGTTGGCGACTTTAGTTAAATCCTCATTGGTTGGCAACGGATCCCCTATGAGTACCCTATCTATGCATTTCGAGTTCAAGAGTATTGTCGCCGAGTTCTCAATATCCATATGCCTAAGGCTTTCAACCGTAGTCCTCTCACCATCCTTAACGGATATGAATATGCCCACTGGTATTCCCCTATCGTGGAATTCCTTAGACTTGGCCAGGGCACTCTCAAGGCTTAACCCAGTGTATTCCCAGGGATACCAGTCGTGGCTCGCCATTAGGTTCTCCGGCTTTTTAACGAGCTTCAGTAAGTTATCTAATTCGTCAACCGGGAACACGCTTGCGTTTAACTCAACCTTGAGGCCTAGGTCATTATTGGCCATTGTGGCTAACTGCTCTAGGTTAAACCCCCAATCAGCCCTAACACCCCCAACCCCAATCCTCTTGAAAACGCCCAGGTCGCCTGGGGAGGCGCCCAGGTCTGAGAGTACCTTGGGGTTTATATCGACGAAGTAGTAGTAGCCCAGTGAGTTAGCT
>Ga0208006_100865_pt1 | contig 9370 bp, 7 predicted proteins | sample ECH_Bnyco_MetaG_FD_187131 | JGI IMG/M metagenome (GOLD analysis project Ga0208006, IMG submission 187131) | Hot spring microbial mat communities from Yellowstone National Park, Wyoming, USA - ECH_B nyco_MetaG (SPAdes) (version 2) | ecosystem: Environmental > Aquatic > Thermal springs > Hot (42-90C)...
AACAGCCTATCATCCAGTGCGCCAGTCTGGGCGGCTCTCTCAACGTAGTCTCTGAGTTTAACGCTACCGTCCTTCAAAGCATCACTGAAAGACTTCACTCCGACTTCACCACCTCCGCGGCGAGCGCACACCTGAGAAGATCGTCGGCGTACGCGGAAAGCTTTTCATCCTCTCTGGCCGCAATCTCTTTGGGCTCTCTATCTGCATCTTCAGATTCACGTATTAACCTCCTCATGCCTATAGCATTAAATCATAGAATATATAAAGTTTTTAGGGGAACAGTTAAGCGTGTGTACTCGCACTATCCCACACCACGCCTCGTAACACAGAGACCTAGATTCTAAGGTGAGTAGGAAAGTCACGTTAAGCAATACGTGGTTGAGGTAGGCGGCGCATTACTCGAGCTTGGCAGTTAGCTATGTCAAACGCATAGAGACAATAGTGGTGGTAACGGTAGAGGGAAAGTATGAGGCTGGCGTGTTCCGTCAAGTGTTAGTGAATGTCGTAGCATGGGAAGTTCTACTATGAACTATGTCGAATTGGCCGCTAGACCAAGGGGGTGCACTTCAAGGCAAAGCGTAGACGAGACGTGTACACGCAACATATAGTTGATCGCAGACCTATCTAATGGTGTGCCTTTTAGAAGTGTTTAGGGCTGGCTAAGTATGGAAAATCGTTATTTGGATTCACTCATTAGATGCGATTCTAAGGCCTTGTTTGCTGGTTGGCTTGTTTGATAGGTCTCAAAACGTTAGAGTTCTCTTTTTGCGAGTTCAGTCATTAGATTCATATGTTTATTGAGGTCTTTGTGGAGGTTGTCTATTTCTAGCCACGTGTGCACCCTTACGTGTTTACCTATTCTGGCGAATGCTCCGCTTAATTTGCCTGTTAGGAGCCTGCTTGCTCTTTGTGAGTCTGCTTCGTCTTGTAGTATGAGGAATAGGTGGCGTGCCCCCCATATGTCAAATGCGTGGCTTAGGCTCGCTAGCGCGTGGTCGACGTTTCCGCTAAGCTCTATTTCGAAGACTTTGATGGGGTTATGTTTTTCGAACTCCCGCCAAGTTACGTCGCACCTGTAAAGTTTATCTGGAGTGTTCTCTTCCTTTTTCGCAATGAAGCCAAGCGCCTCTCCCAGCTGGATAAGAATGTCTTGTAGCTCTGAATGGCTCCGATGTTGGGTTGACGTTACGCCCGGACTTGCAGCTTGTTCAGGCTGACTCATTATGCTTTGGTTGATGGGTTTGCCTGTAAGTCCTTTAACTATTTATAGCCTTTCCTCTTCGGTCAATCTCCTATGCGTGGGTGGATAAGTTCTTATTTCCTTGAATGCTTCTGTCTCCCATCTTTCATTTGGCAGTAAGTGTATTACTGTGAACCTGACTTTAAGTGGCCATATAACTCTATTTGCTGCTTTTTCATCGTTCCATAATGGCTCATAGTTCTCAAATTTCGCCTCAACTTTCCCATAGTCTACAACGCCCTTGACTGGCTTCGCCACGTAAAAGAAGATTATGTCTCCCTCACGTATATCGCGCCACAGGGCTATCTGCTTGCTTGTAAAGCCCCAAACATTGAGCCTCAGAGCTAGTTCCCAGTTTCGTCGGTTGCCTAAGATGAGCCAGCTACTCGCCAAATCCACCTATCAAGAAGCGGTGCCAACCCAAAAACTTTTCTGATTTGATGATGGTTTTGTGCAACCAAAGATAGATTAGTGTTGAAGGTGGGTAGCGTTTTCCCACCACCGCCTAGGTCAAAATATATTCCGCTCACCAATATGTAAACATATAAGGAGACCCCCAAATATTTTTTCTATCTCGGCACAAGGTGGTGTCTGGATAAAACACTTTCACGCTAGGATCACACGCTCACCAAAGCGTTATCCGGACACCATCCGGCACAATCCTGAGCACCAAAATCCTCTCTTAATCACTGTATTTTTCTTAAACCTTTAAGGAGACCCCCAATATATGCATAGGGTCCTCTAGTTTAGTTGATGGATGCATAGCTGTGCGTGTAAATACGGTGTCACCCATTACCTAATCTTTGTACTGCCGATAATAACTGCCATGGGAAAACTACTCTTAAGTTCAGGAGCAGTGCGGGTATGTATTGAGCACAGGTCCCAGGTGTCACCCGTGGTGGTGTACAGCTGGAACGAGTACTTTGAGCGTAGATTCATTGAGCCGGCGTATAGCTACACTGACCCGGGTCTTAACCCATACTACCCGCTTAACCTTACAGCCAACTATGCTCACCAACTAAACTCCTAGAACAAAACAGTACTGGTGCCTTATTCTTTATGCAATCGGTTTTTCGCTGGTTTTTAGTGTGGTGTGTTTTGGTGGTGGTTGGTTAGTTGGTGTGTGTCTTCTTGTGGGTGGTGTTGGTGGTTGCTACCACCATTTTAGGCTTAGTTTTAGTTTGGTTAGGTCTTCGTCTTTTTCTGGTTTTCTGAAGATGTATAGGTGTTCGTGGGCTATTTTGTAGAAGTCGTAGGTGTGGGCTCGCCACTTCTCTCTTGATGTCTTCATGTTGTGTTGGAGTTTGATTATGTCCTCTTTTAGGACGAAGCCTGCTTCTAGGAATTTGTTGAGGACTACTAGGTGTAGGGGTATGTAGTGGCGGTGGCGTCTTGTGTCGCCTATTAGTACTGCGCAGTGTTTGCCCTCCCTGAGTATCCTGAAGCACTCATGTGCGACTTCACCCATACTTTGAACATACTCGTCGAATCGTAGGTGGGATAGGTCGCCGCTCACACGGTTCTTCGAGTATGGCACTATCCCCCAGTATGGTGGGTGTGTGGCTACGAGGTCGACTGATTGGGGTGGTATGAGGTCTAGGTTGCGGGAGTCCCCCACGTATACCTTCTGCTGCGCACTGTAGTCTCCGTCGAGTGGTTTATAGTTGAAGTCCAATCTATTCATGGTGACCATAGCTGCGTCCAGGTTGATGTCTACGCCCACCCCGTTTCGGTTGAGTAGTTTGCATTCGACGAGTGTTGTGCCGCTGCCAACCATGGGGTGCACACCGTGTCCCCCTCTTTGGTGTATTTGAGTATTAGGTTTCGGGGGATGTATGGCTCCAGTTACCCCTGTAGTCCCCCACGTGTGTGGCCCAGCTACCCCTGTCGGGGAAGCTCCAGACACTCCACTCCTCGGGTGTGAAGTTTTTGGGGGCGAACGAGTCTATTCGCCACTCCCTGTTGAGTCTTACCTTGACGTTCTCTATCTCCACGAATTCATGGTTGCGTAGGAATTCCCGGTACTCCTCCCTCGTGACAAGCCTCATACCCGTCTTAAGCATCTGGCTCAAGGCGCCTCACCCAGCAACCCCGAGAATACACCCCGGGGTAACATAAATAGAAAAACTCTAAGCATTCCAGGCTTGGGCTCATGCTTGGAGGAGTGTTTGTGGGCGTGATCCATGTGTTGAACTCACAGGGGAATATTCATTAAGCCTTATTAAGCTTAGCATGGAGGTCGACGTGTCACCCACGTGGGTGCGTGCTTTACTCTCACCGCTTTGTATGCCTTATGGGGTTGACGCCTACTTGGGTAGCTGGTTGAAGTGGGGTGGTGTGGTCAGCGTGGGGTTAGCCTGGGTTTTAGTCATTGAGTAGTTTGGGTATGATCAGGCTTCCTCTTTGGCTTAGCATCTTATAGTTCAATACGAAGTCTATTTCCCTTGAGGTTTCGCGTATGGTTTCCATCATTTTCCTCCACGCTCTCCCGTCGGTGGCCCAGATGAAGCTTAGTCCGAGTTCGCGGACCTTCCTCTGGAAGTCTGTGTATGCGTTCGCGGTCTCGATGGGTTTGTTTCCCGTGTCACTGTAAAAGTTGCACTCAACCACTATTCTCGGCTCGCCGTCCCTGTAGACCACGAAGTCAGCCTTCTTCCTTCTCCTGGTCACTATTGCGGGGTCCCCTCTCTTTAGCTGTACGCCTTCGAGGCCTGTAAGCGTCCTGTTTAGTAGTAGCTCGACGAGCCTCTCAAAGATCTCCCCGCTCCTATTCTTTCGGGAGTTGGTGTCTAAGCCCACCTCGACGCCCAGCATGTATGAGTATAGGTCTCCCACCTCTGAGAAGAGTTTTAGGAGCCCGACGCTCCCACAGAACCCGACTAGCTGCTCCGCTTCTTTCCCGCTTAGGCTCCGCTTGGAGAAGTCGAAACAAGTATAGATCGCCTGCTCGCTCATCTCGAGGATGGGTATACTCTTCTCTCTTATGGCTAACAGTAGGGGTATTACCTCCAGTGTTTCGGGGTATCTTTGGAATATATCCCCTAACATGGTTTCCCGCTCGCCTGCCTCAACCCTGCACAGCGAGTTGAGAAGCGAGATCTCCTTTACGTGCCTCCTAACGTTTCCCCTCACCTTGCCCCAATCAACGAAGTAGTCATATGTCCAATTCGTCTCTAGCAGCGTCCCGAAAAAGTAGTCCAAGTATTCCTCCACATCACTGAAGCCCACTAGGTCGAACCTCACCATACACTCAGCGCATTAGGCGGTGGGCACATAAACCTTTCCGTATTACTGTTATATCGCATAACTCGTGAACTCGATTTCTGTGTTCTCTGAAGCATCATCTAAGAACCTTTAATCGCAGGATAAACTATTCGCTTAACTCATTGTCTTAGGGCGCTCTTCAGCTCGATCTACTTTTACATCTTTCCTTTTCCTATTCTTAGTCGTGATCCATACAACCAGAATTTCGAAATCGTTTAGTCTTCTTGGTTTCTTCGGAGTCCTTTGATTCCACTTTCGATCGTCATACCTTGATAGCTTTTGGCATCTTCGCGTGTAATTAATGTTCAACATGATGTGCGTGATCCGCAGGCCTTCGAGTTAAGTATGACAACAAATCCAATACCATTTGAGGGTGAGCCTATCCTTGTGAATAAACCTCTTGGGATATTGTTTTGGAATCTTCCTCTGTAATTCTAGTTATTGATACTTGCACTAGTTATTGATACCTGCACATGATGTAAGAGACAATCGGTTATGAATAACGGCTCCACTTTGCCAGTTTCACCGACTGTGGTGTCACATACTAAACCTAGAATGTAACTAGCGTTGGTACCGCTAATCGGGGCGTAAACTTCCACTGGATTTGGTCTACTAGAATGCTTTTATTCGATGTTCTGGTTGCAGAATGGTTCTTTAGCATTGGCCCTGTAGTTTTGTGCTTAGGTTTACATCAAAGTATTGCACTACCACGTAGGGTGATATACCGATGGATTTCAGTGGAATCGTCGATTTAAACCTTACTGCTTGGTCTAAAATATAGCAGCGTAAACGTGTGTTATTGTTTATGCTAGAGTTGATGGAGGTTGTATGCAGCATTTCTTCGAGTTGGCTTACTGTGTCCGCCCCGTTCCCCCGCTTGTATTTATCCCACATTTCTGGGATTGTTAAGTCTTCCTCGCGTATATAGCGGCCGCAGCCAGCAACCTCCCCGTAAACTTTGAATAGGAAAACCGATTCGGTTTCAATATTTAGCTTTGACCTTGGGTTGTTTGCATTTCTATTTGTCCAAAAATTGATTAAACCCACATTCATATTGTTGCTAAATATATAGTTAAACCAGTTGGGATTTGTGTGGTAAAGCACATAGCTTTGAGTCATATATTTTTGCCTCCTCTAGTTAAATATTTGTTTTACTATACGTCGGCTGACTGTGTCCGGATTAGAAGTGGGGGTATGCGTGGACTACAACCGTGGTAGGTTGTTATCTGTAAACCATTGTGGCGGTCTTGTCAGGGTACGACCCCCTAACAAATATTTCGGAGCAGGTTTTCCACATTAATCTCTCGTGTTTATACGCTTTGATATGCACTCTCTGCTTTGCATATTACAACTTACGCTAACTGGCGTTCGAAGTTCACCTTTATGGGTCAAATACCGTTAGTATTCTTCGGAGGGTTCTTAACCAATCCTGATAACATTTCACCGTGTAGCTAAAACTTATCAGATTTACTAGTTTAACAGTGTTGCCTAGTTGTTATCAGTGGCATACATAAATAAAGTGCGTCTTTCGTAAATAGCATCGTTGCCTAGTTAGATGATGGGTCAGCTGCTTCGAACGTGTGATTTTTCCGCATAGTGATTTATGTATCCTCGTCTTTATTCCAGCGTGTTTCTCCTCCGCCATTCTGGGTTTGTACTGGTTTGGGAGTGGGGTTTTCGCTAGCTTTTAGATGGGTGCGGGGCGTCCACATTGTGTGGGGTGAACCCTTCTGTATAGCTGTAGGCTCGCCCGAGTGACTGGCTTGCTTGCCTGCGTGGGTGGGGAGTGTTTATATGGTTATTCGCAGTTATTTTTTGATGTCGAGTCCGGCTGAGCGGCTGAGTGTTGAGACGCGTGAGCTCACTGGGTTGTTCGTGAAGCGCTTGGAGGGGTTGAGGAATCTGGGGGGCGCCTCGAGTGTGGCTCGCACGCTTACCCAGGCGGATTCCTCGCTTCTTAGGTGTGGGTGGGCGGTTGGTGTGGATGGCTCCATGGATTACGATGAGCACATGGAGCTACTACTCTTCTATGTGGCCGCGGCGGCGTACACCTGCCCCTTCAGGGTTGGCGGGAACAGTGGGGGTGTTGTGTTTGATTTTGGGGGTGTGCGTAGGGATGATTCTCTGGGGTTCAGCACGGCTGTGCCCCTGTGGAGTGATGATTTGGGGGTGGTGTCGCCTGAGGGGTTGGGTGGGTACGCTGGGCAGGCGGAGCTTTCGGGTGTTCAGCGGTTGCCCTTCGCGCTTATGACTATGGCTGAGCTCTCGCTTGGGCTGCGCGCTGTTGGTAGGGAGTCCACTGGTATACTCTTCTTGGATCGCCCGCTCTCAGGTACCTATCTCCCGCTTGCTAGGGATCTCAGGCTTCTTTTGAGGTCTGGTAGTAGCGTACTAGTGGGTCAGCCTACGCCTCGGGGTGAGCTTGGGTGGCTTGACTTGGCGCTTGCCTCTGTGCTCGGGCCGCCGGGTAGCTATGTGCCTGTGAGGCGGCCGTACACGGTTTACGCGGCTATCGGCCTCCTAGTTGAGGAGGCTGGGATGGGTGGTGGTGGCGGCGGGGTGGGGTTGGCTCCGGCTGAGCTTGGTCGGAGGCTGGGGCTGGATGATGTGGGGCTTGAGCGTCTTCTCAAGGCGTTGTCAAAGTTGAATGATAGGTTTGGTGGAGCCCTGCTCGAGGAGTTCTCACCCGCTGTGATCAGTGTTTCCCCTAGGGTGCTTGGCTACTGGGATCGTGTTGTGTTTGTGGCTGAAGCCGTTGTGGGTAGGGTTTTCGGTGGGGGTGTGAGCCACCCCCTGCACTATGGTGGTGAGAGGTGGCTTAGCGTCTTGGATATTAATGCTTTGAACTCCTTCCTGCTTTTGGAGCTTGTGTCTCGTGCTCTTAGGGGTGGTGTTCTGGTTTTGGGTGTGACGAAGGATACCTCGGCCACTGACTATGTGCGCGCGGTTCTCCCCTTCCTGTACGCTGGGGGTGTTGTTGGGGTTGAGCCTGGGCGTGTTGGCTTCAAGAGTGATACCGCGTTCCTCACTGTGCTTAGCGCCGCGAACCACTCCCGGGTGCGTACTCCTTGGCGTACGCATGCGTATGATTCCTGCTTTGCCTCGCTTACGATGGGGGATGGGTTGAGGGCGGCGAGGGGTCGTGTGTCAAGGGAGAGGCTGTTTGTTAAGGGTTACTTTCAGCTTAGGAGTTTTAGGGGTGACCCCTCGATGCGTTCGCCTGTGTTTGGGTATGAGAGGCCGTTTGACCCCCAGTATGATGGGGTGCACACGAGGCTTGTCGAGGCTGAGGACCGTGGGGGTAGGCTTACTCTGAGTGTTTTCGTGGAGTTCGGTGGCCGCTCGGCGGTGGATGACTTGGCGCTCTGTGTGCTCGCTGCGGGTGATAACCCTGAGGTGTTTGAGGCTTACGGCCACAACCAGCTTCTCTACTTGGCTGATAAGGCGGTTAAGGCTGAAGTGAGGCTTATGCGCCACGCTTTGAGGGGTATAGCTTACCATGAGCTTTCGGGTTTTGAGAGGCGTGAGAGGATATTCATGGTTTCACGCCGCTTCAGGGAGCTTAGGGCGGAGGCTGAGGCTGAGCGTGAGAGGGCTCTTAGCGGTGGTGAGCGGGGGAGTGCCTCAAGTGTTGGTGGGGGTGTGTTGTAGTGGGCTCTGAGGGCTTGTTCGACGATATGGGCGGCCGGTTCACCGCGCGTCTTCGCCACCATCAGACTCTGACCCATACATCTCCGGGGGGTGGTAGGGGTGAGTCGATTAGTGTTAGGAGTCGTTTGGGTGTCCTTGAGGCTAGATTTGACTTGGAGGTTCTCGATAGGCTTCATGAGCCGTGTTTTGTGGCCATTGAGCGTGTGCTTGGCGGGATTCACACTCGGGGTGGGGGTGATGCTGGGAAGGCTTACCTAGTGTATGAGGTGACGGGTGTGAGTCCGACTCACTATCAGATGCTCGCGATGAATACGGCGCTTCCAACGGTGATTAGGAAGGAGTATCTTAACACGATTTATGAGGGGTGGGGTGTGAGTGATGAGACGTGGGTGGATGTGCACTGTGCGCCCACGGGGTACATGGTTGTTGAGGATGGGGGTAGGCCTGTGTTTACTAGGAGTAGCCTTGTTCCCTTGGCGGGCGCCCCAGCCCACCTGCTTTCACGTGAGGCCACGAGGAGCTTCCTGTGTGTGGAGGGCGGGGTGCCCATAGGTACGATTCTGGGGTTCGATATTGAGCTCACCGTGGACATCCACAGCCTCGTGAAGTACCATGCTGGGGTGTTCGGGTTCACTGGTACCGGTAAATCCAACCTAACATCCCTCATCGTAAGGCAGAGCCTGGACGCGTGGGGTGGTGATGGCACGGTTGTGGTGTTCGACGTGGCGGGTGAGTATGCAGTGAACCTCGCGGACATGCTCGCCACCGGCGGCATCCTCTATTCGCCCGAGGAGCTCGGGGACGTGGATAGCCTCCTAGAGTCGCAGACCCTGCCCGAGACGCTTGAGTCGAAGATAAGCGCAGAGCAGCTGCGCGCCTGGGCGGGAGGCTTAGTTGACGATGGGCGTGTGCGCCCCCTCCAGCTTGGGGATGAGGGGGGTGGGGGTATCACCCTCGGCTTCCTACTCGACACACTCAGGGGGTACAAGGATGATAGGAAGACTGGGGCGGTTCAGGCGGCTGTCCTCATTGAGCGTATACGGGTCATCGCCTCGGAGGGGGGCTTGGAGCTCGATGTACCCGTGGAGTCTCTGCCCGCTGAGGCTAGGGGGGAGCTCTCGGAGGCCATATCCCAAACACTGGGAGGCCTCAACGATAGGTCCTCACTCTACACTGACCTCTCAGCGGTGCTAAGCGTATTGGAGGGTGGGGGTG
>Ga0208006_100875_pt1 | contig 9297 bp, 4 predicted proteins | sample ECH_Bnyco_MetaG_FD_187131 | JGI IMG/M metagenome (GOLD analysis project Ga0208006, IMG submission 187131) | Hot spring microbial mat communities from Yellowstone National Park, Wyoming, USA - ECH_B nyco_MetaG (SPAdes) (version 2) | ecosystem: Environmental > Aquatic > Thermal springs > Hot (42-90C)...
CAGTTTAAGGCATAGTGCAAGGCGCAATACATGCGCAAAAAACTTCCCACTTTCAATTCCTCATTAAAGGATACAAGCTTCGACACATTAGAAACGATGCTCCTGTTATTATCACTTTCAATTCCTCATTAAAGGATACTTGAATATGCTCAACCATGACTTAGAGCTGGGTCTCTTTCAATTCCTCATTAAAGGATACAGGGGGAGGAGGGAGAAAAGCTCAGAAAGCAACTCAACTTTCAATTCCTCATTAAAGGATACACCCTTTGCTTTTACCAATTCTTTTGTTCATTATTGCCTTTCAATTCCTCATTAAAGGATACGCGGGTGAAGGTTACGAAGCGATTCTTTCGTGGATTGACTTTCAATTCCTCATTAAAGGATACCGACGGCGCTGTAATAGTGAAGGGCGAAGGGTTCCCACTTTCAATTCCTCATTAAAGGATACAAGCACGGGAAACAGAAGCACTAGTTATGTGCTAAGCTTTCAATTCCTCATTAAAGGATACTTTTTGGTGTCAATATCTACACCAATCTCATCAACACTTTCAATTCCTCATTAAAGGATACACAAATAGTCTTTTTCAAGAAACACAAAACGGGGAATTTCTTTCAATTCCTCATTAAAGGATACCTACTTCACTAAGTGAAATAGTAGTTACTTGTGTAAATCTTTCAATTCCTCATTAAAGGATACAGACTGAATTTGTGTTGTTCATGCACGGAGGGTTGAGACTTTCAATTCCTCATTAAAGGATACGAGTGTTTTGGATTTGGCGATTGCGGAAGCAATTAAAACCACTTTCAATTCCTCATTAAAGGATACATACGTTGCGAAATACCCTAAGCTTAAGGAAATGTACTTTCAATTCCTCATTAAAGGATACTTGAGCCTAACGCTAAGTTACTTATAGCGGCAACTACTTTCAATTCCTCATTAAAGGATACGAAGACTCAAACTCAGGCTTCTCGTGGGAGGCTACCCTTTCAATTCCTCATTAAAGGATACTAACACAGGTGCGACTGTTCCTTCCCCAACATGTGCTTTCAATTCCTCATTAAAGGATACACACGCCCAATATGATCTTGTAACAACCAGAGGTACCCGCTTTCAATTCCTCATTAAAGGATACCCACTAAATCATCGCAATAAATAGTTACACCATTTCTTTCAATTCCTCATTAAAGGATACTCATAACAACAGGCGCTTCTCGTTTTGGTAGAAGTTCTTTCAATTCCTCATTAAAGGATACTTATCTGCAAACCTCCAGCAGTATTAAAGATCCACCTTTCAATTCCTCATTAAAGGATACAAGCCCTTCAAGGTTATACAGGCAACCTTGCCTATCTTTCAATTCCTCATTAAAGGATACCAGACTAACGTATTGTATTGCCTTTTCTTTATTATCTTTCAATTCCTCATTAAAGGATACTCAATCAGTAACACTAAACTTCCCACAAGGCGCTCTTCTTTCAATTCCTCATTAAAGGATACCTAAGAACAATAGCGTTTTCCCATAGCTTTAGATCCAAAACTTTCAATTCCTCATTAAAGGATACCGAGAGCGATAAACGCTATACAGAACACGGCGAGTTCAGCTTTCAATTCCTCATTAAAGGATACCCGGCAACAAACCTTACTGCACAGCAAATCGCTGACTACGCTTTCAATTCCTCATTAAAGGATACCCTGTGTGCGCTGTACATGTGTCGTGGTAGATACGTCACCTTTCAATTCCTCATTAAAGGATACCGTAAAGGTGAAACGAAATGTCCGCGTTTTGCGAACTTTCAATTCCTCATTAAAGGATACGGTGCGGATAATCAAGAGTGTAGAATGGCAGGAAAATCTTTCAATTCCTCATTAAAGGATACAAACCATTTGATAACCCAAAAAGAGCGCTTTTATATTTACCTTTCAATTCCTCATTAAAGGATACTTTTTTCTATGCGGTCACCCACCTTCTCCCCTATTAACCTTTCAATTCCTCATTAAAGGATACCCATCCCTTGTCCAGTTCAAAGGGTTCGAGACTACACCCTTTCAATTCCTCATTAAAGGATACCCTCGGGTTCCATCCGATGGATGGCTCGCATGAGGCTTTCAATTCCTCATTAAAGGATACTTTGGTGTTCATGTTTTTTCACCAAAACAATTAATGTCTTTCAATTCCTCATTAAAGGATACTAGAACCTTCTATAATAAGTTGAAAGCAGTTTTTTCACTTTCAATTCCTCATTAAAGGATACACACAAAGCTATCACGAGCGCTTTACGACTTTATCTTTCAATTCCTCATTAAAGGATACAGGTTATTAGCCGTCAGCAGGTCTGCAACGTCTTGGGCTTTCAATTCCTCATTAAAGGATACAAACCTGTCTATTATCGTAGTTTTAAGAGCCATACGTCTTTCAATTCCTCATTAAAGGATACTAGTCAAGGTGAAAGCCAGCAAACACAAAGCTCTAGCTTTCAATTCCTCATTAAAGGATACCCTCCTAGCTGTGCAAAATTCACTGACCTGCGAATCCTTTCAATTCCTCATTAAAGGATACAAGTGCCTCCTAACCCTTACAAACACTACAAGGTCAACTTTCAATTCCTCATTAAAGGATACGGCGTCCGTCTGTTAGCGATAAAATTGAGGAAATTTTCTTTCAATTCCTCATTAAAGGATACCATTCTAGAGCTTGGGGAAAATAGCGGAATGATAAGCAACTTTCAATTCCTCATTAAAGGATACGAATCGCTTGTCACGGGTATAATCGCTGGTGATCAGTTCTTTCAATTCCTCATTAAAGGATACTGGAAGACCCGGAGAAGCTCCTTGAAAAGAGCCTCGGAACTTTCAATTCCTCATTAAAGGATACATTAGCACCAAGCGATGAGGATGAAGGTGGTGAAGCCTTTCAATTCCTCATTAAAGGATACCGGTAAATTAAAAAACCGCGGGCGTCGAAGTATGCTCCTCTTTCAATTCCTCATTAAAGGATACTGCACCCTTCACTAGGGCCGCTTATGACAACATCAACTTTCAATTCCTCATTAAAGGATACAAGGGAAAACATTAAAAAGCGAATACCTAATTGGCACAATCTTTCAATTCCTCATTAAAGGATACTGTTGCCTCTCACAACCGAGCAACGCTTGGAGGCGACTTTCAATTCCTCATTAAAGGATACGTACCTCGTGCTCGCATGCGTGCTTGCCGCGGCGAAAACTTTCAATTCCTCATTAAAGGATACGTTCTCGTAAAGCTCGCCTTCAATCACTTGCCATAAGCTTCCTTTCAATTCCTCATTAAAGGATACTAGAGGGGTCGCTCAGCTCTGCCCACCCTGTAAAAGACTTTCAATTCCTCATTAAAGGATACTCGATCGGAAATCGCAAAGTTCGCGGTTGCCACTTTCTTTCAATTCCTCATTAAAGGATACAAGAGGTGAACAAAATGAGTGAAGTTTGTAATCATCTTTCAATTCCTCATTAAAGGATACACGTTATTAAAAGCGGCCACAATTATATTATTTGCGTCTTTCAATTCCTCATTAAAGGATACCGCTCGTAATGGTAGTAGCGCTTGATGACACGGATAGCTTTCAATTCCTCATTAAAGGATACTGGTAAAAAGTCCTACCGATGAAGCATACGGGCTTGTCTTTCAATTCCTCATTAAAGGATACCACAAACACAAATACAGCTAGTTTTACATGGAGTACTTTCAATTCCTCATTAAAGGATACGAGTGAAGAAACAATCTTTTTCAAAAAGCATAAAACACTTTCAATTCCTCATTAAAGGATACATTATATAATTGAGGTTGGCTTGCTGAGCTTGTGTTCTTTCAATTCCTCATTAAAGGATACGAACACTAACTCTAAAAGAAGAATAACAGGGATGAGCCAACTTTCAATTCCTCATTAAAGGATACCAAAAGTTTTTGAGTGGTACGAAGTGCTGGGTACTGTTGACTTTCAATTCCTCATTAAAGGATACCTCTCAGCTATTTTTGTAAGAGGTTCTTTTTCTAAATTCTTTCAATTCCTCATTAAAGGATACTAAACTGCGCAATATAGTGATAAACAATAATCTACAGCTTTCAATTCCTCATTAAAGGATACTAGCGCGCTCAAAAGCCCCACCTCTACAAGAAGCTCCAGCCTTTCAATTCCTCATTAAAGGATACCGGGGGGCCTTCGCGGATAATTTGCATATTAACCACTTTCAATTCCTCATTAAAGGATACCTACATTCGACGACACACATGCCGAGTACGCTTATGCCATCTTTCAATTCCTCATTAAAGGATACCGTGAAAAGCGCGCGTGTGAAGTGTTTACGTGTGCGCTTTCAATTCCTCATTAAAGGATACCAAAATCCAGCACAGAAAAATAAATCTTTTGTTTTGTTCTTTCAATTCCTCATTAAAGGATACAGGCAATGTTTAATACAAGCCGAAAAACGGGGGAACTTTCAATTCCTCATTAAAGGATACGCAAACGAGAACGCAAAAAACTACGCTTATGGTAACCTCTTCTTTCAATTCCTCATTAAAGGATACCACTACAAATTCACAGCAAAAAGGCTGGTATACAAACTTTCAATTCCTCATTAAAGGATACCCAATAAAAAGGTTTGGGTTGTTAAGCGGTGCTGGTCTTTCAATTCCTCATTAAAGGATACCTCGTTTTCGGGAACAACCGTGTGTTGTGTGCTGGACATCTTTCAATTCCTCATTAAAGGATACATGCTGGCATTGAAGGCGTGGACGGCGTAACGTAGAAGCTTTCAATTCCTCATTAAAGGATACCGAAGCTAAGAACCGTACTGGTGTTTAAAGACGACACTCTTTCAATTCCTCATTAAAGGATACCGCCAACTTTATTGAAACCAACCTTAGCGACACCGGCGCTTTCAATTCCTCATTAAAGGATACCATCGAAACGCTGTGCTTGGTTAGGTCGTATCGTACACTTTCAATTCCTCATTAAAGGATACTACCTTTTAGACCATCACCCTCCGTACGAAAAATACTTTCAATTCCTCATTAAAGGATACATGGTGACAGAGATTGGGTAGTCGAATGGTGAGTAGCACTTTCAATTCCTCATTAAAGGATACAACATTACCACCTATTGGGAAAAAGGATAAGGTTTTACCTTTCAATTCCTCATTAAAGGATACTTGAACAACCGCATTAAAAATTTGGTTTGCATAATGAACTATCTTTCAATTCCTCATTAAAGGATACGTGAAGTATCAAAAACTTCCCCGTCCGACGCCTGGAAACCTTTCAATTCCTCATTAAAGGATACAAAGGTATAGAGTGGGAACGTTACTTAGACAGGCAGGTTATCTTTCAATTCCTCATTAAAGGATACCGATAAGGTGGTTGTTAGATTTGTCATTAAGGCTTTGCCTTTCAATTCCTCATTAAAGGATACGAGAGAATTTTTAATGAAACTTTCGGGAAAATATACTTTCAATTCCTCATTAAAGGATACAAGGCTGCATTCCCCATAGGGAAGAGCGTATCAGTTAAGGAAAATATACTTTCAATTCCTCATTAAAGGATACTTGAGAAGGTAGTTTATTGCACCCCTCGGGTCGTGGAAAATATACTTTCAATTCCTCATTAAAGGATACCGCGAACGTTTATTTACAAAGGCGATAAGGTGGTTGTTCTTTCAATTCCTCATTAAAGGATACTTGAAACAAACATCGCAACAGCACTATGATACAAACCATCTTTCAATTCCTCATTAAAGGATACTATCGATCAAACATGTCCGCACAACATGAAACAGAAAAAAGCTTTCAATTCCTCATTAAAGGATACAAGTAGCGTGTAAGCTTTACAACGCTTACACGCTGAACACAGAAAAAAGCTTTCAATTCCTCATTAAAGGATACAAGAGTGGCGTTGTCAATAGAGGGTATAGAATTCAGTTTGGCTTTCAATTCCTCATTAAAGGATACTCCCAATAGGTGGTAATGTTGCCAAACATTAAGAGAAACACTTTCAATTCCTCATTAAAGGATACGGGGTTATCCCGCTCATGTGCCCCTTACACACCAGCTCTTTCAATTCCTCATTAAAGGATACCGGAAGCGCAGAGACGCCTCGGCAGACGCGTAACACTTCCTTTCAATTCCTCATTAAAGGATACTTCGCAGTGTTTACATTTATTAGTTTCGACGACACACACAGCTTTCAATTCCTCATTAAAGGATACCGATGTCACCGACTGCGTTACCGTCATTATCTTGAATATCTTTCAATTCCTCATTAAAGGATACAGCGAGAAAATAATTTACCGTAAGAAACACAAAACGGCTTTCAATTCCTCATTAAAGGATACCAAGGTGTACATCGAAGCCGCTATGGCGCGCGCACACGCACTTTCAATTCCTCATTAAAGGATACCAATAGCGCGATTTTCTGGTAGTAAACTCGATTGGGTTCTCTTTCAATTCCTCATTAAAGGATACAGTTGTTCAATCAGTACCCCTCGTAAGTAACAGTAACCTTTCAATTCCTCATTAAAGGATACTCGAGGGTGAGTAGCATGAGCGAAATAATTGAGCTAGACTTTCAATTCCTCATTAAAGGATACAGATTTTCAGGAAATAAACTCGACTGGTATGTCAAACCTTTCAATTCCTCATTAAAGGATACCCACGCTTTACCTGTTTTCCTACTACTCGCCTAACCCTGCTTTCAATTCCTCATTAAAGGATACTAACTCTGGCTCATATCAGAACCCCTCGTAGAACACTTTCAATTCCTCATTAAAGGATACAGGTACTTCGGAAGGTGGGTGTTGAACAATGAGAGTTCCTCTTTCAATTCCTCATTAAAGGATACCCACGGAGCCTGATAGATCGACCCGTTGCGCTTGAGCCACTTTCAATTCCTCATTAAAGGATACACAGGGAGGAAGGTGGTCAGATACAGATAACCAAACAAATCTTTCAATTCCTCATTAAAGGATACACGCAGACCGCTACGCGCGCTACCAACCTGCTTATAGCTTTCAATTCCTCATTAAAGGATACGCTATGCCATCCGAGAGGGTAGCGAACTTCTCCACACCTCTTTCAATTCCTCATTAAAGGATACAGGCTATACTTGACGGTGCGTTAGACTATCTACCCTTAAGCTTTCAATTCCTCATTAAAGGATACCTTCTGGCTCGGCTCCCCTGCTGGTACAAATGACGCTACCCTTAAGCTTTCAATTCCTCATTAAAGGATACCATTGTGGAGGGATTCCCGTTTGAGTTTTACTGATGTGATCTTTCAATTCCTCATTAAAGGATACACATCCCGTAAAAGTTTTTCAAGGTGTACTCGTAGCTATCTTTCAATTCCTCATTAAAGGATACATTATGGAATATGGATATTACGAAGGTGAAGACGTAAACTTTCAATTCCTCATTAAAGGATACTAGTGTGCATAACACAAGCACAATCGCGAAATCCTCCTTTCAATTCCTCATTAAAGGATACGAACCGAAAGTCGAAAAAGTTTCTTTAACGCTGGACGAGGCTTTCAATTCCTCATTAAAGGATACTTGTACAAGAAAAGCCACGGCTTACACCTTGACGAGAACTTTCAATTCCTCATTAAAGGATACTAAAATGGTGATAAAATGCCTCGACGTAGGCATAGGCGACTTTCAATTCCTCATTAAAGGATACTTCGATCCTAAGTGGTTTGCTAAACAGCTTTTAGACCTTTCAATTCCTCATTAAAGGATACAACTTCTCGCGAAAGCTAAATTCTTCTCGCAGATTAGTGTCTTTCAATTCCTCATTAAAGGATACAAGACGCTCAGAAAAGATAATGAAATACCAATGAGTCTTGCTTTCAATTCCTCATTAAAGGATACGCGAGTGATCGCACAATAAGGCGATATATCGCTCGACTCTTTCAATTCCTCATTAAAGGATACTTCAAGCTGATTCGCTTGAAGAATTACGTGGTTTCTTACTTTCAATTCCTCATTAAAGGATACACAGAGAGTCCGAAGAGCCTTATGCAGTTTCGGCAATCTTTCAATTCCTCATTAAAGGATACACAAATTAGCTAATTCTGCCAAACCATAAGCGCCGATTATCTTTCAATTCCTCATTAAAGGATACACCAGGTGGTTCAGTTCTTCTACCGTATGGCTTCCACTTTCAATTCCTCATTAAAGGATACAGTGTACCGTTTACTTCAAACACGACCCTCCGTCGCTCTTTCAATTCCTCATTAAAGGATACCTACACAATAAGTCGTCCTTAGCCTTAGCCCATTTTTTGCTTTCAATTCCTCATTAAAGGATACATTAGCATGAGTGGTGAAAAATGAGCTTTATACACTTTCAATTCCTCATTAAAGGATACCGAGCGCGGGCTGTTCTTCGTCGACGAAGCGTGGCCTTTCAATTCCTCATTAAAGGATACCAAACACTCCCCATCATGACACTTGTATCTACATAGTTCACACTTCATAATAGTCACACGCTTTCAATTCCTCATTAAAGGATACTATCATGGCGAAAACCCGAAGACACAAAAGAGCGATCTTTCAATTCCTCATTAAAGGATACACACGTCTTAAACAAGCGGTCGAGAGAATGAGAGCGGAACTTTCAATTCCTCATTAAAGGATACGTTACCCAGCCTAAGGCCAAATTACCGAGGAGAAGCTTTCAATTCCTCATTAAAGGATACCGGGTGAATATTTATTGTTCCACCCGCGTCCGCGTCCAGACTTTCAATTCCTCATTAAAGGATACGACAGCGAATCCTCACGGACGAGGAGATTAAAGCGGCTCTTTCAATTCCTCATTAAAGGATACCAATACCTACGCGTATCAAAATGAACTTTGGGTTTTCTTTCAATTCCTCATTAAAGGATACGAGCGCTTTTAGGGTTCATCATAGTGGTGTTAGGTGCCTTTCAATTCCTCATTAAAGGATACTCGTGATAGCAGATATCGGCGAAAGCCATGACCGCACAGGACTTTCAATTCCTCATTAAAGGATACGAAAATACCGGTACCACAGTGCTTTTTGGAGGGTTTCTCTTTCAATTCCTCATTAAAGGATACTTAATGTTTGACGAAGTGGTGTAAACTGTGAAGTCGTTCTTTCAATTCCTCATTAAAGGATACTGAACAAACAGTTGAGCAACGGGTAAAGTGTTATAACTGCTTTCAATTCCTCATTAAAGGATACGAGAAAACTAGATGAGGGTTTAGAGGTTGATAAATCTGAACTTTCAATTCCTCATTAAAGGATACTTT
>Ga0208006_100887_pt1 | contig 9256 bp, 9 predicted proteins | sample ECH_Bnyco_MetaG_FD_187131 | JGI IMG/M metagenome (GOLD analysis project Ga0208006, IMG submission 187131) | Hot spring microbial mat communities from Yellowstone National Park, Wyoming, USA - ECH_B nyco_MetaG (SPAdes) (version 2) | ecosystem: Environmental > Aquatic > Thermal springs > Hot (42-90C)...
CCCGTGGAGAGAACCAGGAGTGGGACCAGGAGAAGGTAATGTACTGGTAAGGTCTTACGGTGATCCTCACGCTCTCGTCATCAACCTTCCTCAGCGTTGATTTCACCCTAACGTAAACCCTCTTCAGTTCAGGTTTCCTCAACGCTCGTCCCTTTTCAGCCCTCCTCCTCCAACCCCTCAACATTGAGTGAGCGTCGTTTATTGCCTTGTCAACGTAGTGGGAGGCTAGGACGTTGACCTCTTCCAGTTCATCCCTCAACGTCCTGTAAACCCCCTTCTTCTCGGGGAGGGTTATCTTCGTGATGACTTTCTTACCTTTCACTTCCCTCCTCTCAACCTTGATCCTCTCCCACAGGTAGTCTAAAGCCTTCTGCAGTAGGACTCTGTAGTTCTCCAGCAGTACCCTGCTCTCCTTCTTATCGTTCTTTATGGAGTACGTTAGGTAGACGTACTCCTCCCCTGGCTGAAACGATTTAAGCCTTAATTTCCTCGACGCACTTCCTCACCTTCTCTTGACTCCTCATACCATACAACTTTCCGCTGAATGAGACCAGGATTGAGATCAGATCCTCTATCAGTTCTTGCTCGGGTGTTTCGTCCTCCTTGTTCGACACCACGAGCTCACAATTGTGCGCTTTGCACACTTCCTCAAGTACCTCGAAACCGAACCTCACCAGTCTGTCGGGATAAGCTACAACAACTTTTGATACCTCGTTATTCAGAATCATCCTTAACAACTTGATGAATCCTTTCCTCTTCACGTTCAACCCAGATCCCACGTCTGTTATCACTCGGTCGTATTCCTCAACGCTCTCCTCTAGGTATTTAACCTGGTTTACCAACTCGTCCCTTTGTGTGTTCGATACTCTTGCGTAAAGGATCGCTTTCCTCTTTCTTACTATTCCCATCAATCTTTCGACGTCCTCTTCCCTGAACCTCCACTTTCCAGTTTCTAGTACCACGGGTTGAATGTAACCCTTCTTAACGTATTCCCTGAGTGTTGCATATGAAATTCCTAGGCGTTGGCACACTTCCTTAGGTCTTAGCATTATATAAAAGTTTATGATGAAATAATATAAACTTTACGGTTTACTGGAAACTGTTAGCAACGGGTCTTGAAGTCGTTGGTGATCCAGATTGGAGGTGAGAAGACCTGGAGACAACCATAAAGTAAAATCCCCACGCCTAGCTGAAGCTGTGGCCTCAGTTGCAATAGGTTTCACCATAGGGTTGATCCACGTTAAAATGAGGCACAAAGTAGTTATTATGTGATCTCCACTGGGGAATGAAGTAAATTAGATCGCGAGAAACACTTATCCTCAAATGTTTCCTAATGAATTCAAATGATCTCTGTTCTGCTTAAGGGATCTACACCGCTCTACCCTCCTACGTTTCACCCCCTTAACCCCATATCTATAACACGTAGATGTTCGGATAGTGTAGTTGTAGGGGTTTTAGGCTTCATTGAATTTTCATGAATCTGTATCCTATCCTCAGCCCTTAGACTTCACCAGAGTCACGGGAGGACCCGTTCATATCCCTCCATCCGATTAGCGGGGTAACCCAGACCCACACCCGTGGTACTTCACAGGTTTGGGGAAACCCACACATCTTGAGATTATCACCACACCTTTCGGGAAAACTCATCCACATCTGGTATGGCTGTATTTTATTTTAACTTCAAAGTATATAAACTTCACAACTTATCGGAAACCGTTGGCAACGGCTTACCCCTTCACGACCGTCAGTAGCGTATCAGGGAAAGGGTTGAAAACCTAGGGTCGTTCCCCTAGGGAGGGGTCTTACGCCCCCAAACCCCCGGGAAGATAAGATGATAAGTAGGGTAGCGAATCCTCCTTCAAACCGGCGTCCTCGTTCACAAACCCATGATCCAAGTGTTCACCCTGCACTGAAAAAGGCTTTTATTCGCTCACCTGATTAAGCTCCCATGAAGCTCTCCATTCAGGCGGGGGCGAGCCTCAGGGGGGTGGATCTCCCAGAGGCCTTAGCCCTCCTATACGACAGACCCTTCAAGGGAGTTGAGGTGGGTTTCGCCAATATATACCACTTTGGGGGGAACGTGGAGGAGTTCAAGAGGAGGCTCTCTAGGTATAAGCTGGAACTCTCTGGAGTTTATTGGTCAGCGCCCTTCCACATTCCAGAGGAGCGGGATAGGATAATGAGGGACTTCGATAGGCTGAGGAGCGATCTGCAGAGGCTTGGCTCTAGGAACGTGGTGATCGGCCCTCCTCCCAGGTTCTCCCTATTCTCAAAGGACAGGGAGAGGTATGTGAGGCAGATGGCGGAGACCTTGAGCGAGTTAGTTGAGAGAGCTGGGGAGTTGGAGCTAGGCGTGCACAACCACTGGGGGACCATAATCCAGGAGAAGGACGAGATCGATCTGCTCATGAAGACAGCAGACAGGAGGGTGAAGCTGTCCACTGACATAGCCCACCTATCTGCCTCAGGGATAAACGTATATGAGGCCCTGGAGCAATATAAGGATAGGGTGAATTACATCCACATGAAGGACGACACTGAGCCCTTCAAGAAGGGTAAGGACTGGGGGGAGCTCATGGTGAGGTTCAAGGTACCTGGAAAGGGGAAGCTGGACATGAGGAGGGTGCTCAGCATCCTTAAGGGTGCTGGGTTCAATGGGTGGGTTACAGTGGAGTACGAGGACAGGGAATCGGACCCCGTGGAGGACCTCAAGTTCTTCGTTGACTACTTCAACAGGGAGTTGAGGCAGTTCTTCGAGTGATGATGGACCTCTAGGTTATTTACAGGAGGGGGCTGGGGGGAACCCCTCACATCTCTGACCCAACATACTAATCCTCAATCAACGACGTGGGAGTAAGCGTCAGTGAGGCCCTCAGGTTGAAACAATTTCGCGAGTTAACGCCCCTGTCCTATCACCGGTCAATGCGACTAGCACTAGCATGTGAGCTACCCCGCCCTTGCGGATGGGGCTTCCTGCTTCCCTGCCCCACCTTGCCCAAGGGGTAGAGGGCGGGACTCTACAGGCACTGAGGGTGGCTCCTATCCCGAAGAGGGAACCGTGTCTATGTCGCCCACGAGGGCCGTCGATGGGGGCGGAGGCGCACCTCATGGGCACTCGCTTAGGCGCCTCGGTGACGCTTATCCAGTCGTGACTATCATTGAGAGGGTATATAGCGAAATGATATTTAAATTTGGGAGGCTATTCGTCCCCCACCTCACTGGAGGGGTCCTCCACCCCCAAACCCCCCGAGAAGATAAACCGAATCAGGGCTACCCGTTGGACCTGTGAGTTCCTCCACCCTTGGCTAAGGACAGCGTAGGACAGGGAATAAGGAAGTGAGGGCGGTATTTTCTCGCCGTGCTGACTTCCTCCCCGCCATGAAGGGCGGAGGTTCCCTCAGGCGGATCACGGGTTTGTGGTTTACCGCCTTCATCTTCATCACTTCATAGCTGGTGGCTGAAAGCCGCTCCGTTCGTCCAGCAGTAGACCACGGGCCGGGCCTTCAGCCCATTACCCCTATCCCTCACCACGGAGAGCCCTCCATCCGTGGTTCCTTGGGACTCGGGGGTGCGTGGAGCCCTTACTGGGCATCCCCTTACTGGGACACGTTTTATTCTAGGGTATTTTAGAAATTCAAAGTTTTTGAACTTTACCCCGCCATGAAAGGCGAGGCTCATCGTTCTTTTTGTCAACAGTTTCAGTTAAGCCGTGAAATCTATATATTTCGATTATTAGTTTTCAGTCCCGCACAGGTCCACCGAAGAGGTCTCAGGCTCCGGTGCGGGTTCCCTACCTCCCTTGGGCGAGTTCACCTGGGGGCGGGAAAGAACGGGCCAACCCAACTCCGTGAGGCCCGAGGGCTGAGAGTCGAACGCATTCATGAGACTTCGATGAAGTCAAAACCCCCAGGACTAAAGTTTTTATGTTAGAACTCGCAGTTACTCTTACTATGGGGGAGGCACAGGAGGCGATCAAGTCCGTCATAGAGAGAGGTGGCATGCCCCCAAAATACATCCATTTCTATCAGAGGGGAGGATACGCAATCCTATATTACGACCCTAGAATAAAGGTGGAGTTCGAGGATGTGGCCGAACTGATACCCGTGGAGGAGGGAGAGGGATTCCCCTACGCTGTAGTGAACTTCGAGGGAACTAGATTGGGTAAGGCTAGTGCACTCCTCGTCCCATCGAAACTAGTGCTCAGCGAAGGGGAAGCTAGGTAGGGTTCAATTTAAGTGGATAGGAGAGGACCTTGGTAGCTGAGTATATGGTCCTCACTCCTAGACCGATACTCGCCATCAGAATGCGAAAGGGGATCTTAATCGTATTGTGGCTCACGACGTGGACCAGGAGGTCATATGGATGTTTCCGGCAAACTATTCCACGTCCATTAGGGGTCGGATCTTCATTTTTTCACGGGATTTAATATCAACTCTCATCCTCATCCGCAGTTCCCTGCGCCTGGGTTAGGGACAGACCCTAAACCACGACGTAGGGAGCTTCATTGAGCGTCCCCCCGGTCCTAGGGTTCACAGTGGGAGCTCCCTTCTACACTACAATGTAAACAGGGAAGTTCATATCTTAGCGAGTAGCAATTTTAAATAATATCAAGCAATTGGAATCTGCGATTCAATGGAGACTGTTGGCAACAGTGGACTCCTCGAGGAGACTAGGAGGGTAGATAACTTCAGGGTCTCCTCGGGTAAGATCAAGGGTAGTTTCAGGGGACTATACTTCAATGACAGTGATGTATACAAGTGGATTGAGGCCTTCTCCTTCGCTTACGCCTGGACGGGAAAGGAGGAGCTAGTGAAAATGGCGGAAAACGTGATCAATGAGGTTGTAGCAGCCCAGGAGCAGGACGGTTACCTGAATACCTACTTCTCTTCCCCTGAAAGGAGGGTGGAGAGGTGGAGGAACTTAAGGGACATGCACGAACTTTACTGTGGAGGGCACCTGATCCAGGCAGCCATTGCCCATAGGAGGGCCACGGGGGAGGAGGCGTTATATGGAGCTGCCCTGAAGTTAGCGGATCACGTGGTAAGGACCTTCAGAAGGGGAGGGGTTGAGGCCCCCGACGGGCATCCGGAGGCGGAGATGGCGTTCGTGGAGCTCTATAGGGAATCGAGAAGAACTGAGTACCTAGGAGAGGCCCAGTTCCTCCTAGATCAGAGGGGGAAAGGGCTGATCGGAGGTGATCCCTACCACCTAGATCACTTGCCCTTCAGACAGCTCAAGGAAGTTCCAGCCAGGGCCCATGCAGTCAGGGCACTCTACCTCTTCGCTGGGGCCACCGATCTCTATATGGAGACAGGGGAGGAGGGAGTAATGGATGTGTTGCAGCGCCTTTGGAAAGACCTCAACTCCTCCAGGATCTACATTACATGAGGTGTAGGGGCGAGACACAACGGCGAGTCCATAGGGGAACCATACGAACTCCCGGATAGGTCCTATAGCGAGACCTGTTCCTCAGTGGCTAACGTTATGTGGAACTTCAGGATGCACCTGGCTACAGGGGATCCCAAGTTCCTGGACGCCCTGGAGAACACCCTCTACAACGCGATCCTCTCTGGTATCTCCTTGAGCGGTGACAGATACTTCTACGCCAATCCACTCCTGAGTCCAGGAGGGCAGGGGAGGGCCGAGTGGTTCCAGTGCGCGTGTTGCCCCCATGTGGCTCGCCTCCTGGCGAGCCTTCCGGGTTACCTATACGCTACCTCCGAGGAGGGGCTGAGGCTCAACCTCCTCGTGGGGAATAGGTCCAGGTTGAGTGTTGGAGGGGAGGAGGTCGAGGTGGAGGTGTGCACTGACTACCCATGGGGAGGTGAAGCGGAGGTGGAGGTAAACCCGAGGGGGAGGGGCGACTTCAGGTTCCTCCTGAGGATCCCTACTTGGGTCAAGGGAGCCAAGGTGGAGGTGAACGGAAACCCCTTGGGTTCTGTGGGGCCAGGTTATGTCTCCCTGGAGAGGAACTGGAGGGAGACATGGTCAGGGTAAAAATGGGGCTAAGGGAGGAGATGGTGTTGAGTAATCCTAAGGTCTTGAGCAACTCCGGGAGGGTGGCCCTGCGCAGGGGGCCCTTGGTATATTGCTTCGAAGACGTCGACAACCCTGAGGTGGACGTGAGGGATATCGCCTTAACCCCTGAGACCACCTTCGAGCCCAAGTGGGAGGAAACCCTGGGAGGGATTTTGACCCTGGGCGCTGATGTATACGCGCTGGACGGCTGGGGGGATCGGCTCTACGTTCCCCTGGACGAGGTCGAAGTGAAGCTCAGGAGAGTCAAGGTTAAGGCGGAGCCATACTATGCCTGGGGCAATAGGGGGAACGGGAGGATGGTGGTGTGGGTAAGATTCTCTAACCCCCCGGATCAGGGCACTTCAAGGGTGGAGAAGTCCGTGTGTTAGTCCAGGGAGGAGACCTCGGGGAGTCAACCGGGTGAGTGAAAAAGATCAGTCCCTCCACGGCCTCCAGGTCCCTTTAGCAACACCTGGAGTGTAGTCCTCCACCTGTCCTGGATCGAACTTCACCTTACTCCCCTTCTCAGCCGAGAGGTAGCCGTGCATCATTAGCTGCACTATTAGCAGGCCGTCCTCCCAGTCCTCTGAGGGCATTCTCCCCTTCAGGAAGGACTCCACCATGTGCCTGTCCTCCCCCTGGTAGCCGTAGGTCACGGCCTCATCGGGTATGACCGGCATTAGTCCTTGATCGGCGTTCTGCTTCTCCACGAAGGCCTCAGAGGCCCCGATCCTCACGTTCCTGCTCAGGAACGTGAACAGTTCCGTCTGGAGAGTGTTCACCTGGAGGCTATACTCAGGGCCCAAGACCTCCACCGTCAACCTGAGCCCTGCACCCACGAAGTTCCACGAAGTCCTGGTCTCCGCCAACGCGATGTTCCCTTGGTCGTCCTCGTATGTCACCAGGGTTAAGGCGTAGTCCTCCGCTGGGGAGCTCTGGAAATCGACCCCGAACCTCTCCCTGAGGGACGAGGAGTACTTGGGGGAGAGCCACTTCAGGGCCTCTATCTCCGAGTAAACGGCTTTGGGCTTCAGCGAGGACTTATCCTTCCCCGGATCCAGGAGGAGATACCTAGTGGTCTCCAGGCTGTGGCAAGTCATGTCCAGGAGCGATCCCCCTCCGGAGACCTTAGGCATCCAGAACCACTTGCTGTGGGGCCCTGAGTGTTCCTCCGCAGCCCTGGCCAAGTATGGCCTCCCCGCGTTCTTGGCCCCAAAGCCCCAGACCACTTCTTTGCCCCGCACCACTGAGGGCATGAAGACCTGGTTCTCCAAGTAGCCGTGGAGGAGGCCCGCCCTCTTCACTGCCTCGATCATCTGCCTTGCCTCCCTCACGTTCCTGGCCAGCGGCTTCTCCACTGCTACTCCCACCAAGTTTCCCTTGCCCTGTCTGGCCTCCTCGGCCACGGCCCTGACGTACTCCAGGTGCACGTCGTTAGGAGCAGTGAGCCAAACTGCGTTCACGTTCTGGTCAGAGAGCATGGAGTGTAGGTCGTTGTAGACCTTGGGCTTCCCCACGCCCAACTCCTCAGCGAGGAGTGAGAACTCCTTGGCCGAGGAAGGGCTCCTGGAGTAAACAGCGTTTACCTCCACGTTCCTCACTCCAACTAACCCCCTGAGGTGGAACCTGGCGGAAAAACCTGAGCCTATGAAGCCTACACCGAGTTTCTGAAGTTGAGCCATTGGGGGAAGTAGATCCTCTGGCGAATAAGGGTTTCGCTCCTCAAAGGGGATCATGGATTCGAGTTGTCTGAAGGGGCGGAGTGCTCATCCATGTGGCGTAACTCTCCGCAGGGGTTTGGGCTTCATAGGAGTCCCAATTTTTGTATTCGACTCCTAGCCCTTGGGCTTCACGGAGTCGTGGCCCATTCTTCCTCTCTGCCCCCTTAGCGGCACTAACCCCACACACGCGAGTGTAGGTGGGGGAACCCGCACACCTTCTTCGTCTCACCACACCCATCGGTATATATCCTACCTGGTGTTGACTCAAGGACTTCACAGCGACGCCCTTTGATTTAATCTGACTTCCTCCCCGCCCTGAAGGGTTCCCCTCATCGATTCGGGTTTACATCCCTGAGGGGCAGTCGAGAGGGTCAGAGACCCCCTCCCATTTGAATAGAAGGGGCTATCATCTATAACGTCTAGTCCCTTAAGAGGGATGCTAGATACTAGATGCTCCTCCCACAGTCCCATTAAGCCCTCAATCGAGCTGGGGAGGAGCGTCGTTAGCTTCACTAAAAGAAGAAGAACTAATATTTAAATATAAGGGGGCTATCCATCCACGCCCCTGGAAGGAGCGAGGCTTTCGGTCTTTTGTAAGGTAGATACTTCACCTTGAACTACACTATGGTCACTCCTCTAGAAGCCTAAATCCCTTCAATCCTCCTTGACCTCGAAGTACCTGTTCTTCTCGTCCGCCGTTGTCAACAGTTTCCAGTAAACCATAAAGTTTATATTATTTCATCATAAACTTTTATACAATGCTAAGACCTAAGGAAGTGTGCCAACGCTTAGGAATATCCTATGCAACACTTAGAGAATATGATAAGAAAGGATACATAAAACCATTACTAGAGACTGGGAAGTGGAGGTTCAGGGAGGAGGACGTCGAAAGACTGATGGGAATTATAAGAAAGAGGAAAGTGATCCTTTCTAGGGTATCATCGAACACACAAAGGGACGATTTGGTAAACCAGGTTAAATACCTAGAGGAGAACGTTGAGGACTACGACCGAGTGATAACTGACGTTGGGTCCGGGTTAAACGTGAAGAGGAAAGGATTCCTCAAATTACTGAGGATGATACTAAACAACGAGGTGTCAAAAGTCGTTGTAGCTTATCCCGACAGACTGGTTAGGTTCGGCTTCGAGATAATTGAGGAGGCATGCAAAGAGCACAACTGTGAGCTCGCCGCGTTGAACAGGGAGGACGAAACACCAGAACGGGAACTGATCGAAGACTTGATCTCTACACTGGTATCATTTAGCGGAAAACTATACGGAATGAGAAGCCAGGAGAAGGTGAGGAAGTGCGTCGAGGAAATTAAGGCTTAATGACTTTCAACCAGGGGAGGAATACGTCTACCTAACTTACTCCATGAAGAACGATAAGAGGGAGGAGAGCGAGACACTGTTAGAGAACTACAGAGTCCTACTGCAGAAGGCTTTAGACTGGTTGTGGGAAAAGACTAGGATAGAGAGGAAGGAAGTGAAAGGTAAGAAAGCCACGAAGGTCGAAAT
>Ga0208006_100903_pt1 | contig 9062 bp, 6 predicted proteins | sample ECH_Bnyco_MetaG_FD_187131 | JGI IMG/M metagenome (GOLD analysis project Ga0208006, IMG submission 187131) | Hot spring microbial mat communities from Yellowstone National Park, Wyoming, USA - ECH_B nyco_MetaG (SPAdes) (version 2) | ecosystem: Environmental > Aquatic > Thermal springs > Hot (42-90C)...
CGTTGTTTAGTATCATCCTTAACAACTTGAGGAATCCTTTCCTCCTCATGTTTAACCCAGACCCAACGTCTGTTATTACTCGGTCGTAGTCCTCAACGTTCTCCTCTAGGTATTTTACTTGGTTTACCAACTCGTCCCTTTGTGTGTTCGATACTCTTGCGTAAAGGATCGCTTTCCTCTTTCTTACTATTCCCATCAATCTTTCGACGTCCTCTTCCCTGAACCTCCACTTTCCAGTTTCTAGTACCACGGGTTGAATGTACCCTTTCTTTACGTATTCTCTGAGTGTTGCATATGAAATTCCTAAGCGTTGGCACACTTCCTTAGGTCTTAGCATTATATAAAAGTTTATGATGAAATAATATAAACTTTACGGTTTATCGGAAACTGTTAGCAACGGCCCCTCATCCTCATAACTGGCGTCAGGAGGATCGGCAAGACTTCAGTGATGCAGGTAGCGCTCAATGAGGCAGGCGAGGATTATATAATCCTCGATTGCAGGGGGCTTAAGGAGAACTACAGCAGGAGGGACCTTTACAATATAGTCTCCTCCTCTTTAGCACGGAGGCTCGATAGGCTCAGGGACATCCTGAAGAGGATTCGGGGAATTCAGATCATGGACAACTCGGTTGAGATCGGGTGGGGAGGAAGGAACTACGTGAGTTGAGGGGACTTCTTCGATCACCTCAACGAGAGGAGAGTTATAATTGCAGTGGACGAGGCGCAGAAACTGAGAGGGCCTCTATCCAGAGAGGTCAGGGAGGCAATAGCCCATGCATACGATTACGACAGGAACCTGAGTTTCATCCTCACAGGCTCAGAGGTGGGCCTACTACACGATTTCCTGGGAGTTGAGGACGAGAGGTCTCCTCTCTTCGGACGTTATTACAACGAAGTTTCCTTGGAGAGGTTCACCAGGAGGGAAAGCGCCGAGTTCCTGGAGAGGGGATTTGAGGAGTTAGGAGTTAAAGTTAGGGAGTCTGAAATGGAGGAGTTAGTAGATCTAGTTGATGGCATACCCGGCTGCTTGGCCTTCGCAGGGCTGAGATATGCAAAGGAGAGGAATTTGACGAGAGTAATGGAGACGGCGGTGAGGGTGGCCCTCTCCGAGCTGAACAACCTAATAAAGGCCAAGGAAGCTTCCTCAGGGATATCTGGGAGGAGATACTGGACAATATTGAAGTGTATATCCGTATATCCAATGGTGCCAACTCCTGGAGGGAGGTGAAGCATTGCCTGGAGAAGGCGGAGAAGGGCACCATTTCCTCTAGCGTGCTCAGTAACTTATTACATTACGTTGGAGAATCTCAGTATTATCTAAGGACTACCAGTTCTTAGATCCTAATCTATAGTGAAGCGTCAAAGCAGTTGAGCTGACTTCCTCACCCCTGAAGGGCGAGACTTTCAATGTAAATCCTTTTTAGCGACCTGAATTCGTTTAACCCATGAGAACTTTTCAAGAAATAGAGCACAGGCTCCTGTTCGTATTAGCTAACTCCTTCAGAGGTCCCACCTTCCTCAACTGGGACAAAGTTGAAGGCAACAGGGCATGGATCAATTTAGATTCGACTGGCAGTAACTTCTACCTCTTCGTCTTGAACAGCAGGGGCAGTGGGCTGATCAGAGTAGACGGTAAACCATACTTCGAATTGGACAGATATCATTTCTCCATTCCCATTCCGCAGGGGAGGCACATGGTGGAGCTGGAACTCTCCAACCTCATGGACTTCGGTGAGAGGACCGAGATCAGCCACGGTACTCCAGTGATTACAGAGAGGGACCTGAATGCCTACAGGCTTTGGATTTACGGCTCGACCCTCTTAGAGGAAGCGAGGGCTATCAATGATGGGGAGTTTACCGGGGACGTTTTAAACCTCTTGAGCGAAGCCCTGAAGCTTTCCCCATTCTCTTCAGTCTCAAGGGAACAGATAATACTAGCGGTAAACGTGGGGATGAGAGGGTTAGGCCTGGAGAGAGCTCACCAGATAATCGAGGAGGACCTGGTCCCCATTTTTAGAGAAGACGAGGACAGAGCTAAATTCGAAAAGGCCCTCAACAGGCTGAAGAGCGGACTTGAGGAATTGCGTAGGAAATACGGGAAGAGGGGGAGGCTGATTGGGGTGGGTCATGCACACATAGACACTGCTTGGCTCTGGAACTTCGATGAGACGCGGAGGAAGGTCCTGCGTACCTTCTCCACTGTGCTCACCCTCATGGGCAGATACGACTTCCACCAGGTGCAGAGCATGTCCATTTACTACGAGTGGATAAAGGAGGATGCACCCGAACTCTTCGAGAGGATAAAGCAGAGGGTTAGGGAGGGTAGGTGGGAATTAGGGGCAGCATACGTGGAGACAGACGCGAATGTGGTTTCAGGGGAGAGCTTGGCTAGGCAGATGCTCTACTCCCAGAGGTTCTACCTGCAGAACTTCGGGAAGTTGGCCGAAATCCTATGGCTTCCTGACACCTTCGGCTTCAACGCTAATCTACCCCAGATAGCCAGGCTTGGAGGGGTCAAGGCCTTCGCTACCCACAAGGTCTTCTGGAACGACACTAACACCTTCCCCTACAACGTCTTCAACTGGGTGGGCCCCGACGGAAGGCCGATCCCGGCCGTTGCCTTCGGCCATGGCAAGGGAGGCTACAACTCTGACTTCTCCGCCGACAGCGTCCTGGAGCAGTGGAGGAATTGGAAGGAGAAGGATCAACCCATGCTGTATGCCTATGGTTACGGAGATGGAGGAGGGGGGCCCACTGAGGAGATGCTCCTGAGGGCGGAGGCAGTTAATGCCTCCCCTATCCTGCCAAAAGTATCCCTCGGCGGTGTATCAGAGGTCCTGAGTGAGATAAGGCCCTTGGAGGAGTGGAGAGGGGAGCTCTACCTTGAGACACATAGGGGGGTGCTAACCTCGCACTCCAAGATGAAGCTTCTGAACAGGCGGTCGGAAATAGCGCTCAGGGAAGCAGAGCTCTGGGCCTCGCTCGCTGGGAAATATGATGGGGCTAAGTTCCAGTCCATGTGGAAGGTCCTGCTTAAGGATCAGTTCCACGACGTCCTACCTGGTTCAGCAATAAGGGATGTGTATAGGGTGGTTTACCCTGAGTTGGAGTTACTGATCAAGGAGGCCTACGACGAGGCTCGACGGGCTGCGGGGTCGATAGCGGGTGAAGGGGAAGCGATCTTGGCCTTCAACTCCCTTCCTTGGGAGAGGGAGGACTACCTAGTTTCGCCTTGGAAGGTGGAGGAGGGGCAGGAAGTGGAAGGTGGAACTCTCGTGAGGATTAGAGTGCCTCCTGTTGGATACGCTGAGGTGAAGCCAATCCAGAGCGGGGTAGTGCAGGTTAGCGAGGGGGCAGGAGGGATAACAATGGATAACGGTCTAATAAGGGTCGTCATCTCGAGGGAAGGCGAGCTGATCTCCTTGGTCGACCTCACTACGAATAGAGAGCTGCTGACGTCGCCATCAGGCATTACGGCCTATGAGAACGCCCCAGGATGGGCTGATGCATGGGACATAGAACCTGGGTACGCTGAGACTTCCTTCCCGGTGAGAGCAGTTAAGGTGGAAGTGACCAAAAGGGGACCCCTCATGGCCTCAGTGTCCGTGGAAAGGAGGTTCAGGAACTCTATCATCCTGCAAGAGGTGATCGTGGCTGCTGGATCGAAGAGGTTGGACTTCAGGACCACGTTGAGAGTCAGGGACAGAGAGCTCATGTTCAAGGCCTGGTTCCACTTCGACGTTAATGCCCACTCCTCAGTGAGCGACGTCCCATTTGGGATCGTGGAGAGGCCCACTCACTCCAACACTTCCTGGGACAAGGCGAGGTTCGAGGTGCCGATCCAAAAGTTCGTTTACTTAGACGAGTGGAACTACGGCGTTGCCTTGATCAACGATGGGAAATACGGCGCCTCCATTAGGGGATCGTCCGTGGGCTTGACGTTGAGCAGGACACCTATCTTCCCTGATCCCTCAACCGACCTAGAGGAGGTAACTTTCACTTACTCCCTGCTCCCCTGCTCCTCAGTAGAGGAGGCATTGAGAGCTGCATATGAATTGAACGTCCCCGTCCTACCCATCAGGGGTAAACCGGGGGAGAAGGCGTTGCTTAAGGTCCAAGGAAGGGGTCTCATGTTGGAAACCGTGAAAGGGGCAGAGGAAGGGCGGGGATTGATCCTCAGGTTCTACGAATTCATGAACTCAAGGGGAGAGGCAACAGTGGAGTTCCCGTTCGAGGTGGGAAAGGTCTCGTCCTTAGACCTACTGGAGATCAACGAGATCCCCAGGGAGATCCAAGTCTATGGCAATAGGGTGAAGTTCTCATACCGCAACAGAGAGGTGATCACGCTAAGGGTGGAGAGGGCGTCTTGAGTCATAGATCGGGCCTGGTCCTTTCCCAGGTCAACAGTCCTTATACTATTTCCAGGCCCCTGAAGGGAAGGCTACACCCCGTGTGGGCCCTGCTGAAAAGGACCTTGAGGGACGTGAGCCCCAGCCCTTGGCAGGTTCCGTGTTCTGCCCATCCTGAGGCCGGGTAAGGGTCGAGCCCCTACGTTCGATTCCAATTGGACACGGAGTGAGCGGAGCGAAAGTGGGGACAATCTACAACTCAGTCTACTTCGGTGGACTCACAGGAGCCATGTCTGCTAAACGGGAAATACTTATTACCCCGGACCAAGGCCATACTGCACATGTACACTCGAGGAGGGAGATCCTTTCTATATGCCTCCGCGTCCTTAGCTGCGGCGTTCTTGATCACCTCCTTCTTCCTGAAGGAGCTAGGGGAGGCCGGTTTCCCAGGGAACTCTGCAGTTTACGAGCTGATCAACTCCAATCAATTGGTGCAACTGAACTCGGTGATGGTGTTCCTCTCCAAATACGGCAGGGAATACGTCTGGATCCCTTTCACAACCCTCATGTTTGGCCTAGGCGGTAAGTTCAGGAGGTCCTCTCTGAACCTGATCTCCGCCTTCATAGTCTCAATAGTCCTGGGTGAGATATCAAAACGGGTCATGGCCGAACCCAGACCCTTCTTAATCCTCCACCATTACCACTTGCTCCTGCAGGAACCCCTGGACTACAGTTACCCCTCAGGCCACGCCCTGATAGTGTCTGCAGGAGCCGTGGTGGTCCTCCTCACCCTCCCCTATTACATCTCGATCCCCATGACGATTGAGGCCTTGGCTGTGAGTTACTCGAGGGTTTACGTGGGGGCGCACTGGCCTATCGACGTGATCGGTGGGTGGCTCTTGGGCTCCTCAATAGCCCTTGTCTCACTTTACTTCAGTCCCCTGGAGGAAGTGGTTTACCGCGCCTTGATCTCCCCCTTTTCTAGGATCAGACATGGGGGAGGTAGGGCGCAGCGATAACTCTGACCTAGAGCCTCAGTATAAACTCGTTCCACGGCGTAAGTGGCTAAAACTTAAATAGTTAACAATTAACCCCTTAACCGCGATCTAACTTGGTCTCGTATAAGTGGGTGGCGCTCTCAAACACCACAATAGGGATCCTGATGGCCTCAATCAATGGGACTATAACGCTGATATCCCTCCCCGCGATCTTCAGGGGAATCCACATAAATCCGTTGGACTCCTTCCAGTACCTGCTCTGGATCCTCATGGGCTACAACATTGTCACGTCCTCCTTTTTGGTCACCTTCGGCAGGCTTTCTGACATCTTCGGTAGGGTTAGGTTATACAACTTGGGCTTCGCCATATTCACAGTCGGCTCCATAATGCTCTACCTCACCCCCAATACGGGGGATCTGGGCGCCTTAGAGCTCATAGTCTTCAGGCTAGTGCAGGCAGTGGGGGGTGCTTTCCTCTTCGCCAACAGCGCTGCCATAATAACCGACGCATTCCCCATAAACGAGCGGGGAAAGGCATTGGGCATAAACCAGGTGGCTGGGTTGGCTGGATCACTGATCGGCCTGGTCCTAGGAGGTGTGCTGGCAACCTCCAACTGGAGGTATGTCTTCCTGGTGAGCGTTCCCGTGGGTATTCTGGGGAGTGTATGGAGTTACCTGAAGCTCAGGGAGGTTGGTGTCACTAACAGGAACCAGAGGGTTGACTGGGCTGGTAACGCGACCTTCGCAGCTAGCTTGACACTCCTATTAATAGGCGTCACATACGGTCTGATGCCCTACGACGGCTCGGAAATGGGATGGGGAGATCCTTACGTTATAGCTGCCCTAACCGTGGGTGCAGCGCTCCTTGTGGCCTTTCCGTTCGTGGAGGGAGTGGTCCCAGACCCCATGTTCAGGATGGAACTATTCAAGATCAAAGCCTTCTCCATGGGCAATCTAGCTTCTTTCCTCAGGTCTGTGGGATTCGGCGGAGTCCAAATAATGCTAGTCATACTCCTTCAAGGGATATGGTTACCACTTCACGGTTACGATTACTCCGTGACTCCATTCTGGGCTGGCGTCTACCTTTTGCCCCTATCAGTAGGCTTCGTGGCTTCAGGCCCCCTAAGCGGTTGGCTCTCCGACAGATACGGCGCCAGGGCTTTCGCCACCCTTGGCATGGTCTTAGTGGGCTCCACCTTCCTCGGGCTGAGTTCTCTGAGCTACGACTTCAGTTACCCGCTCTTCGCGTTCATCCTATTCCTAATGGGAGTAGGTGGAGGGCTCTTCGCGTCCCCTAACACCGCACTCATAATGAACAGTGTGCCCAAATACCACAGGGGGGCCGCCTCTGGCATGAGGGCTACCATACAGAACGTGGGGCAAACGGCGAGCCTAGCGATCTTCTTCACGTTGATGATAGTGGCTCTAGCGGCCACCCTACCCTCAGCTATGCAGAACGCTGTGCTCTCAGCTGGGGCTCCCCAGCAGCTGGCTTACGCTATGGGCAGGATACCAGTCACAGGCGCGCTTTTCTCAGCCTTCCTAGGTTACAATCCTGTAGCCTCGATCCTGAATACCCTCCCACCTCAGATCTCCTCCCAAATACCCCAATCGACGATAGTCACCCTAACCAGCAAGTATTGGTTCCCACACGCCATAGCACCCTCCTTCATGTCAGCCCTCAGGCTAACGTTCTACATAGGTGCAGCCCTTTCCTTCATAGCAGCCTTGGCCTCAGTGGCGGCTGGGGGTAAAGCGCAGGCGGAGGAGATCAGGGTGGAGGCAAAGGAGGTGGAGAGGGGTAGCGTGAGGAGCGATGGCTGAGGTAACTGAGAGTGACTCGGTTAGGGCTTTCAGGTTGATAGCGATCATATACAAGTCAGCGTATAGGATCTTCTCCAAGTCGTTGGAGAGACTGGAGATCTCACCGCTGGAGTTATGGATCATGAGGGAGGCCATGAGGGGACCGCGGCCTCTTGCAGAGCTAGCGGATAAATTCAATGTTACCAAGGCAGCCGTCACTTACGCTGTGGACCGTCTGGAGTCCGCGGGGATGGTGGAGAGAGTGAGGGGATCAGAGGACAGGAGGGTTATCTCCCTCTCCCTGACTCCGAAGGGTCGGAGTGTTCTCAGGAAGGGCGATGAGGCTTTCTTCAAGATCGTCGAACAGACCCTTTCCTCCCTGAGTAGAGAGGAGGTAGAGCAGCTGGTCAAGCTCTTGGAGAGGGTTTCCTCCAGGCTTAGGGAGATCGAGGGGGCTAGTGGGAGTGAGGGAGGTCGTTACTCCTCTCCTTAGGAAAATTTACAGCGAGTTGAGGAGTGGAAAGTCTAGCCCCTTCTGGGGGGGGGGTGGAGGAAAGCTCCCTCATTTAAATACTTTCAATTTTCAGTGAAGTCAACGACGCCCCCTCCCCGGCTAGATTTAGAAAATGGGACTGAGGGAGGGGTATCAGTATCTCATTCAGTTTCCCTATCATATGGCGGATTCCCTACTCTCCCTTTCAGGTTCCGGAATCGTTGAATGGGAGGGTCTCTGACCCTCTGCCCACCAAATAAGAGGTCTAGCCCCCCGAATCCGTGATGGGAAACGTAAGCCCCTATGTGGGAATTCTGGTGGTGTCATCACATGTTAGACAGATGGGTAATATACATTGTGGGCGAACGCGGGAGCCTCAAGAAGCTCAACCCCCGATCTCTCTTGTCCCTTCTGTAACAGTGGCTACGTGGTCAAGTACGGTAAGGGTAGGCAGAGGTTCCTGTGCGGGGTCTGCGGCAGGCACTTCTTCCCGGATGCGAAGCACCCCCCTGGAGGTCGAGGAAGCACTTAGGATGTATGCTAACAGAATGAGCATGAGGCCTTCTCAAGGGTCTTGGGAACCCCTAGGTACTGTATTCCCTTAGATCAAGCTTCACGGGGTTTGGGTTTCATAGGATTTCATAATATTTAATATCAATCCTCAGCCCTTGGGCTTCACCAGGGTCACGGGGCATTGCCCCACTCATCCTCCTCCGCCCCCTTAGCGGGGTAACCCCAACCCACACCCGTGGAGTTTCACGGACGTGGGGAAACCCGCACATCTTGAGGAAGATGTTGAGGGACGCGTTCAGTTGCCTATCCAGGGTGAACCCGCACCTCTCGCAACGAAAAGTCCCGCCGACCTTTCGGGAAACCCACCTGGGGCAGGACTTAGACGTGAGGTGAGGGTTCACCTCCTTAACTAGGGAGCCGTATAGTGGGGCCTTGTACTTCAACACACGATGAATGCTCCTCCATACAGTCCTTGAAATCCTCTTAGACAACTCCTCGTCAGCGTCTTGGAACATATCTTGTTTGTTCAGTTTCTCAACAGCGAACGTAGTCACGGGGTACATCTCAAGGAGCTCGTTGACGAACTTGTGAACGTAATCCAGGACGCGATTCCTTTCGCGGTGGGAGTACTTCCTCGACAACACTTTCCCTTTCCTACCGCGCTTGGAAGCGACGGACTGTATTCTACCCCTCTTCAACTCCATCCCGTACTTAAGGCTGTACAACTCCCTCAAGGAAAACGTGACGAACTTCTCACCGTCGTAAGCGTCCAGCGTGTAGAGGTTACTGTCGATTGCTAGATAGTCCAGGGGAGTTGACCAGGGTAATCTGTAACGGAATGGCAAGTGAACCTTGTCCTCCTTTATCACGGGCTCACCCAGTTCCAACCCTTTGACCCTCCCTGAGA
>Ga0208006_100908_pt1 | contig 8989 bp, 10 predicted proteins | sample ECH_Bnyco_MetaG_FD_187131 | JGI IMG/M metagenome (GOLD analysis project Ga0208006, IMG submission 187131) | Hot spring microbial mat communities from Yellowstone National Park, Wyoming, USA - ECH_B nyco_MetaG (SPAdes) (version 2) | ecosystem: Environmental > Aquatic > Thermal springs > Hot...
TATTCTTATAAAGAGCTCCATTAATATTTATATTTAATTTTATGATATATTATAAAATCTAATATGTATATAATGAAACTTCAAAATTTATCTCCACATAATTTTGAAAATTATTTAACTCTAGAATTTTCCCTAAAATGCTACAAGGTAATTTAGGGCATTAACAAACACTTCCCAATCTACTAGGAATATGTTTAATTCACCTTCTTTCACCTTTTCCAAGATCAGTTTAGCTACTTTAACGGCATAGTTTTTATTAACGTGATATATTAGGAAAGTTATGAGCTCGTCAAATATGTAATCGGTAATTACAGCCTCATACTCTTTTATTTTTTCAGACAATTTTAACGCCTTTTCATGATTCACATCGTTATTGTTTAGATAAGCTATGAAGTATGATGTATCTAATAGAAGCTTATCCATAGACAAGACTTAGTGTTCCCATAATATAAAACGTCTCTATTGGATTTCTTATCTCATCATTTAGTTTTAACACTTGATTCTTGGTCAAGGCTAGTAGACCTAGCTATTTACCTAACTCTCTTTCTCTTCTTCCTTCTCATGATACCCTATTGCTCACTAAATTAGACACCGAATCAATGGTGGGAACGATGAACCCGTTGGAAGGAAACCATCGCCCTTCCAAGGTGAAGAGGAGTCAGGTTAGCTGTATAGAACCTTGGGTGCTATCAGATTTTTCTTGAATTCAATTGCTAGCACTTGTTCAATTAGGATATTATGTGAATTAGATAAAGTTTCTCTGAATCAAGAAGATATTTTTAAAAGCTAGTAATAATGAAGATCTAATTGAAGATGTCGCTGGCTGAAGAGATTGAAAAGACCCTAAAGTAAAATCCATCGATTATAGTTGACGCATTAATGGAGAAACCGGAAATTCTCTATGAGGCATTAGCTAAGTTAATGCCTTGGCAAACCATTATTCGTGATATTGATGACCTCAAAACTCATACTCAATAGATAGAAAAAGACATAGGGGAAGTAAAAGAGAGTTTAAAGAGTTTTGCAACAAAAGACGATATAAAAAGATTAGAAACTATTATTACTGCTTTAGGTGCAAGGTGAGGACTATTAAATAATATCGATGTGGACTTACCTGAATTTTCCCCTTAGTATTTCTACCGTAGTTCTTCCTTCTATTTCTCTAGATGAAGAAATAAATGCTGCTGTTTTAGTGACTGGATGATATCACTTTGATAATCTAAGTTATCTGGAGTATCATTATTAGCTATCAGAGTTGTCTGGCCTCTTCTGTATCTACGAATTGTATTTTCCTAAGTAACATCATATCTATTACAGTGAATGCAATTGTCCATACTAGTGATAATAGCACAACAGTTGAAAGTGATACAGTATCAGAATTTTGAATATTAACGGGAGGAATGCCTCCGCTATATCCGTAGTATAGCAAGAGAATTATAAGTAAATATGGTGAGATGTAGTCTAAAATTTGTGGATAGTTGGTGGAAAAGGTATATAAAGAGTAAAAGAGGAATCCTAAGATTAAGGGTATATAGCCAAAGAGGTTTTGCAATTTCATTGTACCTAATTTTACTTGAATTAACACTAAAAATATGGAGAATGATGTAAAAAATAAGGTTCCTAGGACGATAACTGGGATAATTATGTAAGGTTTCGAAGGATAGGTGGATATGCCTAATCCATTGTTAGAGAACATTATAGATATAGAAAATGTAATGAGTAGCCCTATAATTAACACAGCTATCATTATACCAGAGTATATTGATATTAGATAACTGCTTATTTTAATCTTACTGTATCTAAGTAAATAAGGTAGTGTACCGGTTTGATAAAAGATCATAAAAGAAATAGAGACAGCTATTGAGCTCAGTGAGAGTATTATAAGATCCGCATAATAAGCAGCAGTATAGCTTTGATAACTTGTATTTAGATATTCACTTGGTATTTCCTTAGCAAAACTAGGAGCGAATATATAGGCTCCAATGAATCCCCAGAAGAGTATAAAGAGTATCCCCCAGCCTATTACGGATGGACTTTTAAGTATGCGTTTTGTAGTGTAAATTAAAACCCTTTTCATGGTTATTAGTAAGTACAAATCGGAAATATAAGATATGATAATAGTTCAAAACTTGAACCAGCTTGATCATTTTTATTTATATAATATAAGATAATAATCATGCTAGAATACAAGAATGTGACAATTGATTTCAAATATAATACATTATTTCGAAATATCAGCTTTGACATTAAGGGAAAAACTTTAATTTTAGGACCCAATAGCTCTGGGAAGACTACATTAATCAGAGCCACTTGTGGATTAATAAAATATAAGGGTTTTATATACGTAGATGGATTAGAAGTTAGAAAAGTTAAAAATTATCTTAAACTTTCTACTAACCTCTCAGAGGTATATAGTATAGGTATAACGGTTAGGGATGTGGCGTATATTCTAGAGGAAATAAAAGGATTAGACCAGAGCTTATTTAACAAGTTCTTAAAAGAAGCGAGAATATACGAACAAGTTATCAATAAACCATTACATAAACTCTCAACGGGGCAATCTTCAATTATAAGATTGGCCTTAGCCTTATCATCAAATTGTAAAAATTGCCTAATTGACGAACCCTTTGAGAATCTAGATCCCGATAGAAGAATGACCATAACTAATTGGATTAAGGAGTACTTCACTGGGGGATTTTTAACTACCCATGAATTAGATATGCTTAAGAAGTTTAATGACTGGGATTCTTATATTATTCTTAATGGAAGACTTTATGGACCTATAATGGTTAATGACCTTATAGAGGCTAGTGTAGTAGAAGGTAATATTAGCGGAGCTATAATTGTCATAGATCTCCCAAATGGGAAGAAAATATCTTTGATTAAGGACTTAAGTAAGGGGACAAAACTTAGTATATTAGGCAGTATTAATAGAATTTATGGTGTCGTATAAATGGAATATAGAGAGTTAATTAGAGATAGCGAGAAATTCGCTAGAATTATCATAATGAAAAAAGCCAGAAGAACATTAGGTATTTATTACGCTACTTGGGTAATATATAGTCTAGTTTTGGCTTTAATATATACTTTACTATCAAATATAGGAATAAATAATTCTCTAGTAAATGGGATTATTCCATTTATTGCTGTTATCCCATTTATATATTACACGATAGGGCTGTTTAGGGGAATTAGAATTGACTATTTAAAACTTGTTAAAAATAAAGAAAATGATAAGATCTACAAGCGTATTAATTATATTTGGGTCTTACTCATTTCACAGTTAATCATATCTTTCGCTATAGTTACATATCTAAATATAGATCTAATCTACCTTGTATTATCCTTTTATGTATATATGCTTTTAGTGGCTTATTCTTTATATCGCTTCTTATACTCCAAATATAGACTCGCGGAACCTAGATATTATGATATGATAGCTATAATAGTACTTTTGTTAACACCCTTAAACATAGTCACATCTTTATTTAACGCAATCTTCATAGTCTTCGATATTGTATGGCTATATGCTTCTATTAGCTCTTTCCTTGAGGTGTCTGCTATTGAGTAATGAAGAGAAAATTAAGGAACTAATAAAATTCCTCAACAACAGAGCTTTAAATAATTCTGTACGATTAGCAATATTAATAAGTTTATATACATTTAATCAGATGACCTTTTCAGAGCTCTTGGAGTATTCTAGAATTCCTAAAAGTTCTTTAATGATGCACATACAGATATTAGAAGATGAAGGTTTAGTAAACTCTAAAAAGGATTTCACAGTAAATGGAATAAGGATGTTTATACGAATTACGGATAAAGGAAAAGAAATAATTAAAGAATACTTTAAATTAGTCAGCAATATAAATTATTAATAACTTATTTGTCGATGCTTTTTGGGTTACTCCAAAATTATACTAAAAATTATAACTAATTCTGTTAAGTATTACTTTTACGGGGATTATGTAATACTCTCCGTTTGCCCCTACACTTTCATTTCACTCATTTTATCTTCAATCATGATCGAGTATAGGGACTTAGCCCTCAACCACCTTATAGGTGGGTCATGGGACTCATTTGAGCCCAACGGCACGGGGCTCACATCTCCGTAATCCCCTCACCCTTTTGGGCATAACCCACATCGGCGTGAGAGATCATCATTTATCAATAATTTTTTGTTATAAACAGATATAAAAAGATTTCTATTAACGTGAAAAAGGATTCAGCCCGACTAATAAAACCTATATAGGTATTAGGGGATATTGTTGAAATCAAGAATAGAAGTGAATGTAGAGAAGAAATAAGGAAACCTATTATGGTTTAATTATGCAAAACGCTAGATCAATAGAATTTGAAATTTAAATTTGTATGAAAATGTCTTTGTTCTTTACCTCAACTTTGTAAATCCTTAAATTGGATGAAAAGTACCATCCTGACGACTTTCCGTAAGGATTTAATACTAATTTCCCGTTTTCAAGACTATACTCATATCCATGTAAATCACATCTTATTTTATATCCGTCCACATCTCCATACTCCATATTTCTTCCCTTATGAGGGCAATAGGCATCAATAGCAAACACTTTATCACCAACCCTTACTATGGCTACTTCTATGCCATTTATTGAGAATTTTCTGGGTTTTTTATCTTCTAAGTCTAATAAGCTACAGACTCTCACTAACATTAAATAATCACCAATGTGGAAATAGAAACGAGAAAAAACAGTTATTATACCTTTTATTTTTTAGAATATGGAGCGTTACCTGGTGAGCTTCTTCTGAAGTGACCCGATGGCCTTCCGTATAGTAATTCTAAGAACCACGCTTCGTGTTCTATTTCCTCCTGAAGTATTCTCTGCGCTAGATCATAAGTTCTAGGATCTTTTCCGTAGGTCATATCGCACACTTCTTTCCAAGTTCTTATCGCACACTGTTCGGCTTCTAACAAAACCTTTAATATTTCTTTAGGGTCTTTCCAATTCTCTGGTAGATATGCATCAGAACAAGCCGAAATATCGGCAAGCTGCCTTATGTCTCTAGGTAAACCCCCTCCTAGTTCATAAAGCCTTTGAGTCATTAGTTCGAAGTGAAGCCTATCCTCAAGCCTAGCATCCTCAGCTATTTCCTTAAGACCCTCTCCTTCCATACCAGTTAGGTGCATTCTCAATATGGTATAGTAGTAATATGTAGTGAACTCTGCAGCTGTTGCTTTAACAAGTTTATCTACTAACTTTTTCACATCTAATCCAGATTTTTCCAGTATTTCTACTCCGACTACCTTTGGTTCTTGGGGTTTTTCTTGCATACAGACATCATCCTAATAGACTATACTCACTTCAAATTTATAAAGCTTTCTATTTGATACTAATTATAACTTGTAGTTAGAAATAACTTTAAAGTTAACTAAGCCAAATCAGAGTCTTACCTCTTAAGGTGTAGAGAAAAGATCTAGCAAAGACTCTATGAAGAAGCTACTAATTAAGAATTACTTTGAAATCAAAATCTTTATAAGTTAGGGCTCATTAGAGTATAACAGTGGTTACATAATGAATACAGCTTTTACGTTTAATCTTCATTATAATAGCTTTTTACCCAAAAAAAGAATTTATAATTACTTATGCGAGGTGTTTTGAGACGAGTATAAGAGATTCTGCAAAACTCTTTGGACCAGCCTGGATAGCATTGTTGGCAGATGCTGATGCTGCGAGTATATTAGGAGGGTTATCCACCGGAGAGGAATATGGATACAAACTAATATGGTTTGTGATGCTATTATCTCTTCCTCTCTTCATAATACAAGAGGCTTCAGGGAGATTAGGTGCCATATCTGGGAAGGGTATTGGAGAACTTATCAGAGAATACTACTCTAGGAAAGTATCAATTTTATCTATTTTCCCAATATTTTTCGTTGATTTCTTTACATATCTAAGTGAGTATGCGGGAATTGCAATTGGATGTTACTTAATTGGTATCATTCCCCTATTCGGCCTGGTAATATTTTTCATCCTTCACGTTATAATAGTGTTAACTAAAAATTACGAAATAACTGAAAGATATCTAGTAGTAGTTTCCGTAATTCTATTATTGTCAGCCTTAATTATAGTTGGGCCTAAGCTGAACTTTACCGGACAAGAAGTCTTATACTTCTCTACCTCAAAGAACTTCCTATTCTTCATTGCTGTAAACATTGGTGCAGTAGTAACTCCACCTTGTATGTTGATTTATCAAAGTTCTGCTACAGCAATTAAATATCCTAAGATAGATATTAATAATTCTAAAAAGATATCATGGATAACCATAGAGACGTTACTAGGAGCTATAATAACTGAATTGATAATAGTATTATCTGAGATGATAGGAACTTCAATTGGTAATATAGATCCTACTGATCCAGCTCAGTTACTATATATTTTAGGAAATTTTCATTATATATTTGGAATAACGTTAATAAGTGCCGGGTTCTTAACGCTTATAGTTGTATCTCTAAGTAGTGCATGGGGTCTACTAGAAGCTTTAGGGAAAAATAACTACAAAAACTCCGTGAAGATCTACATTATGGAGTCAATACCAGCTATGTTAATAGTTTCCTTAATGCTGGGTAACTATTCTTCCGTTATTAACTTCGCTTTAACTCTATTATCATTATCACCTATAGTGATTGCCATACCGGCAGTAATGGTGGGTATATTGATAAGCAATAAAAAGATCATGGGTAAATACACTTATACTAGGACTAGATTAGTAGCGTATTTCTTTACAATAGTTATGATTGTAGTAGGAGGATTTGTGGGAACACTACACTTGTAGACAATATAACTAATAGTTTAGCCCAATTATCTGAATGGCTGAAAGAGTAGAGTGTGAACTACTTCCCATTAAGGGGCATCTCCACCTCACGATAGAGATTTCCTGCTTCTCAGAGAGATCTTGATTCGTAGCTGAGGTTCCATCGAACGGAACCGTTCTTTAATGTCCCTTGTGGAAGAGAGGTTACGGAGGGGCGTTCAGTAATAAATCTTTCGATTAATTTTCAAGCATAGTGACAGTTAAGATTGGCACGTGACGTTATTCAATTTGATAGTGTCATTATTAAGCTATAAATTTATACTTTAACGTAAAAAAGGCGTCTCTGAGAATCTGAACTAGGTTATACTCTATCGGAGAATTTCTCTATTTAATAAATTTGTAACTTAATGACGATACTGTCTCCATACTCATCTTTCTTCACAATTCTCATAAGTATATGTTTGCTACTGGAGTTACAGAGGATATGCTAATTCCTCGTCATTGAATTTTGGAAAATTATAATGAGCGGAGGAATTGCACTTATGTTAGAATTTCGTTGGGCGATTCACGGATCCTAGATAAGTTTAAAGGTTTATTTCCTTGCTATACGGGGTTTGGGCTTCATTGAATTTTCATGAATTTGTATCCAATCCTCAGCCCTTGGGCTTCACCAGAGTCGCGGGGCAACGCCCCGTTCATACCCCTCCGCCCCTTTAGCGGGATAACCCCAACCCACCTACTCCCAGTGGGAGTAAGAAAGAGGTGGGGAAACCCGCACATCTTGAGGTAAATATTGAGAGATGCGTTTAGTTGCCTATCTAGAGTGAACCCACACCTCTCACACTTGAAAATCCTGCCGACCTTTCGGGAAACCCATCCACATCTGGGGCAGGACTTAGATGTGAGGTGTGGGTTCACCTCCTTAACGAAAGAACCATAAAGGGGAGCCTTGTATTTAAGCACGCGGTGTATAGTCCTCCATACAGTCCTTGAAACCTTCTTAGACAGCTTATCATCAGCGTCTTGGAACATTGACTGCTTATTCAACTTCTCGACAGCAAACATAGTGAGAGGATACATTCCCAACAGTTTGTTCACAAACTTGTGAACATAATCAAGCACGCGGTTCCTTTCACGGTGGGAGTACTTCCTCAACAATACCTTCCCCTTCCTACCGTGTTTAGAAGCGAAGGACTGTATTTTACTCCTCTTCAACTCCATACCGAACTTCAAACTATACAACTCCTTCAAGGAGAAAGTGATGAACTTATCACCATCGTAAGCGTCTAATGTGTACAAGTTACTATCAATAGATAGAAAGTCAAGGGGAGTAAACCAAGGTAACTTATACCGAAATGGTAGGTGAACTTTATCCTCCTTTATTACTGGCTCACCCAACTCAAGCCCTTCAACCCTCCTTGAAAACCATTTGTGAGACCATGAGAAGGTGACGTATTCGTAAGGTCTTACTGTAATCCTTACACTCTCACCCTCAACCTTTCTAAGTGTCGACTTTACCCTAACGTAAACCTTCTTCAATCTAGGTTTCCTTAATGACGCTTGTCCTTTTTCAGCCCTCCTCCTCCAACTATTCAAGATTGAGTAAGCATCATTTATTGCTTTGTCAACGTAATGTGAAGCTAGATTGTTAACCTTCTCTAACTCATCCCTCAACACCTTGTAAACTTCCTTTTTCTTTGGCAAGGTTACTTTAACCTTAGCGAAAATTTTCTTGCCCTTCTTGACCTCCTTCCTCTCTATCTTAGTCCTCTCCCATAACCAGTCTAAAGCCTTCTGTAGTAGGTGTTTATAGTTCTCTAGTAATATCTTGCTCTTCACCTTCTTATTATTCTTCAGGGAGTAAGTTAGGTAAACGTATTCCTCCTCCGGTTGGAATGATTTAAGCCTTAAGCTCTTCGACACATTTCTTCACCTTCTCATATTTATGGCTCCTCATACCATACAACTTTCCGCTAAATGATACCAGTATAGAGATCAAATCTTCGATTAGTTCCTGCTCTGGTGTTTTGTCCTCCTTATTTAATACCACGAGCTCGCAGTTGTGTGCTTTGCATACTTCTTCAATTATCTCGAAACCGAACCTAACTAGTCTGTCCGGGTAGGCTATGACAACTTTCGATACTTCGTTGTTTAGTATCATTCTCAATAGCTTGAGGAATCCTTTCCTCTTCATGTTCAACCC
>Ga0208006_100915_pt1 | contig 8933 bp, 10 predicted proteins | sample ECH_Bnyco_MetaG_FD_187131 | JGI IMG/M metagenome (GOLD analysis project Ga0208006, IMG submission 187131) | Hot spring microbial mat communities from Yellowstone National Park, Wyoming, USA - ECH_B nyco_MetaG (SPAdes) (version 2) | ecosystem: Environmental > Aquatic > Thermal springs > Hot...
TTTAATTTATCCGCTTTCTTTATGAAGAGGTCGTTTAACCTGGGCTCCAAGACTACCCAAATCCTGACTTGTTCCCCCTCTTCTAACGAGGACACTAAGTTCAACAAGTTAGAATACTCTAAGTTTGTGTAGAAATCGCTCTCTTTCTTCAGTTTCAACACCCCGACAAACCCTGGAACTAATGGTTCTTCTGCTTTCAAAAGGACGAAGTATTGCCTCAGTATCTCCTCTTTTGCAGCAGTCCTTACATAAAAATCCATTTCATTTTTACTCTTTTTAATGAAAATTAACTCGAATACGTTCCCAAAGAGGTCAGTAGCTTTAAGCTTTTGGTAGTCTACTCCACTTTTAAGCCTCACTTTATAGAGCTCCATTCTACCGTATATCATTTTAAAAACTCGGGCTCAGCTTCTAAGCCGTTCCTCATGCATGCTCTCAGCGTGTCATCTCCTCATCACCGCCCTAAAATTCTATATGTAGAGAAAGTTTTATAAACTTTGAACTGAGAAAAAATAGAAATGACTTTAGTGGGCTAGGAACAGAACTACTATTAAAAATAGCCAACCAGCCATTAGAATATAACCTAGAAACTTTCTAACTACTTCTGCAAATGTTAGTATTATATAAATAGCAGTTAGCGGAATTAGCCATGCTATAATATTAGCATATGTGTTTGCCAATTGAGGATCCTGCTTTAGAAGAGTTGATTGTAGAATGTTTTGAATAATCCCCACTAACCAATTATATCCCTGAGCTACAAGATTAAGAATTTCCTGGAAGAAATTTGAAGGAGGAGCCGGGATTTTCTGTGCTGCTTGTTGAATTTGAGTTGAATTCATGATGTTATTAGTTGTTGACGCAGCTGCTGTTATACTAAATAATATTATAATGAGCATTGGTAGCAGAACTTTTACCCTCATTTTTGCCCTACAATAAAAGTATTTTAAAAAGCTACTAAGTGATGTTGAGCTTCTTCCCTATCGCCATGACCTTCTTTTTACTTATTTATGAGTATAGAAACTATAGATTGCTAAAGAAAGCAAGATTTCTTTATGAAAAAGACGGCGTAAAGTATTATCAAATTGAAAGTGAGGAAGATAATGCTATAACAATAAAATCTGTTGTATTTGGAAAGAATATAATAATCATAGGAAAAGAGAACAAGGAAGTCTTAGCACATGAGGAAGGCCATTTACATCAGCCCTACTTTATTTATTATTTTCTTACGATTTCTGCGCTAGCAATAAGCTATAACATTCTAACTATTCCATTTTTACTAATTATTTACAAAGCAATGTTTCTTCATTACGAGAGAGCTGCAGATCTTTATGCTTACTATAACTTCAATGTAAAATATTCCTCAGACCAACAAAGACCTAAATCTAAAATTGATAGAATAAAAGCTTGGCTCTTTGATACTCATCCACCTGACTGGGTAAGAGAAAAAGAAGAATATTATGAAAAAAAGAATATCTTAATTAAATTGTTTCTTGAAGACTTGCTTTCTTAGTCTCCTATACTCGACTATGCCTCCTACTAGCGAGACAAAACCAATTAACGCCAGAAAGTCCGTTATGTAGCTAGCATCGCTCCCCAGTAAGCTGCTAAAGCTGCTGTCGAAAGTACTAGCTATAGCTCCTCCCAGCAGTGCTAGTCCAGCTATGAAACCTCCGATAGCTGCCTCATGATTGCCCTTCCTATACTTCGTTACTGGCATCTTCACTGAACTTGCTACTGCTTTTGCCTTACCTTTTATCACTTGTAGCCTTTTCATTGCGCCTCATCTTATCTCTTTTTAAAAACCCCCTATCTTAGAATGAAGCTAAGAGAATTAACAGTAGGTTGGCTATACACGACAAGTGGAATAGATGAGAAAAGTTTCCCTATCGGAATAAAGAACGTGAATATGAAAGAATTACTAGTAATATTTCCACTGCTAATACTGACTATCAGTTTTGCTTTTAAGAATATAATGATAGCAATGGCATTTATAGCACCAGTGTTCTTCTTCGTATTTTATGAAGAGAAGTCCATGGATGAATTTCAGTACATATATCATTTCCTCAGGTTCTATCTCAACGACTTCCTGGCGCCTAAAGAAGAGAAAAATAAGAAAGAGAGTAAGAAGAAAGTAAAAACTTTTGACATAAAGAAGTTTAAAGATGAAATAATAATTACTGCATCGGCGTTATTAGCATTAACAAACGTAAATGCGTTCATAAATACGTTTCAGTTGAAGTTTTACTACCCAACCTCATTGAGTCAAGATCTACTCTTCGCCGTTGGAACTGGTGTAGCAATAGGATTTATTATATCGAAAATTAGAAAGTAAAAAATAAGTTAATCTATTTTTATCACATCAACTTTTCTTTTGCTTTTTAGTCCTGCAACTATTTTAGGGTCATTGATATACAGCGTAAGTTCCATAGGAAATGCCCTATACTTTTTTGCTAGTTCTATTATCTCTTCTGGATCCTTACTTCTTATTGCCAGCATCAAATATAATTATATCTACAGGCTAATAAATTAAACAAAACGATTGCTTTCCCTAAAATTACGTTAAGCCGAAGATCAGTTTAAACTAGTTGCTTAAGAGAAAATAAGGAAAAACGGAACTGCTGTTAAAGTTTTCAACTCAACTTGTTTATTTCTTCATTTATCTTCTTCTGCACTTCACCTATCAAGTCGTTCAAACTGACTACCTCATACCTTACTTTTCCGTTCCTTATTGCATCCCTAACTTTTCTTTCTCTCTCAGTTAGAGAACTAGATTTCCCGCTCTTAACTTCAATGAAGATTACCTCTGGGTGTACATTATCGTCAGAAAGTCCTTTGAAAGCAATGTAATCCACTGGACTACCTAAATGCCTGAAGTCCTTAGGATTAACTTGATATTTGTCTGCCAGAAGTAGAGGAGCAAATTCTTCCCCTATTCTTCCTAAAAGAGTATTAACTGATCTAGCTATAGCGTCCTTTCTTATCATTTGTTCATTCTGTTGTTTCCACATTTCCAACTGCGCTTCATATTGCTGTTTTATTGATTGTTCTAATTGCTTCTGTAATTGTTGTGAGTGTTGATTAACCCAGTTATTGAACATCTGTTGAGCTATTTGTTGCGAATTAAGCTGAACTTCTGTTATCTTCTTATTTAGTTGCGAAACCTTCCTTGAATAATATGCGATAACTATTATTAGGACTATTAGAAGTAGAGCTGATACCCCACCTAAAATTTCCACTAACATATTTTCTAAATCGAAAGAGAGAATTATAACTTTTAGCACTTGTAAAGTTTGCCCTTATTTTACCTTAAGCACCTAGTATAAACATCCCTTTTGCTTAAGGTGGTTTTAGGACTAACTCCCGTAGAGTTTAAAGTTAAAACAGAAAAGTATTTAGCTATAGAAGGAGAATAAAAAAGTGAATGACGATGAGGAAGTTTAACTATAACGAAATAGTAATCCTCAACCCATTGCAGACTAGGTACCAAATGATGTCTTCTAGGGTATTCATCCCTCTCTATGCTGCAGCAAACGACGGAATTTACAGAATGAATAGAAGAAAGTTTGTGACAAAGTACGGTCCAAAGACTATAGGAATATATATGCTAGGAGCTTTCGGCGCTCTCATTTTACTTATAGGTATAGGTATGGCAGCTTATCCATTCACTCAGACTACTGGGATGACTAGTGCTGATGGTCTAATTGCTATAGTCATAGGAGGGCTTATGTTATATTTTGCTATAAAGAATGCAAAGAAAATGGATCAGAAAGTAAATGAAGAGAAAGGGATTGAAGGGGAACTTGTAGTCCCATGGAATCAAGTTAAGACTATAACTGTCATGAATGTGAGGCAAGAAAACGTAGCTAATAGGCCTAGCTTAGTTCTCAATACTATAGCTCCTACTTACAAGGAAATAGGTGACTGGCATGTACTTACCATAGACGGGAGGGACATAACAATACCTAACGTAGATGATCCTTATAATAAGCTAAATTACGTAAAAAATAGATTTAATTTAAATTTTAGTTGATTTTTTACATATATCTTCCAGGTGGTGGTTCTGAGGACGTAGATCCGCCACTATTATTTTCTACTACTACGGTATTTCCGGATCCTCCTCCGTTTTTCTTTCTGAATGCTCCCATCATATGTTCTCCTGGTCTTAGTCCGAAGACAAAGAAAGCTAGAGTGAACAAAAATTCCCCATCCATAGCTATAGGGTCGATAGCAAACATTAACGCTCCCAATGGCAGTGTTGCCAATATAGCGAATGTTACTGCAGCTATCAGCCCAGCAACCATAAGTCCTATCAATAAGTCTATGACCACCATAGCAATTTTTCTTGTCCATTCGAATATCCATAGAGTAGCCCATAAGGGAATTGTGTCTACTATCGCTAGCATTACAGCGTACTTAATCGTTGCTATTGCTAAAGTAATAGCTAATAAGAACATAACGAGGGATAAGAACATCGACAACGCATCACCAAACCCAAACGGGATGCCATTCATTAAGGCAAATAATGCAGTAAACAATGTAGCTCCCCCTGTATATTCAACTGTTGCGATCCCTAAGTAAGGTCCTGCAACAGAATATATTATAGAATTAATGAAATTCGCAGCGTAAGTATAAATTGTTAGGCCACCCGCGAAGAACAGTCCCCAAACAGATAATTTGTACATTACGTCTCCAGCAAGATCCACGAGATCGGCATACTCTCCCCTTATAGCGTTATAGGCGATTGAGAAAGCTATGAAAAGCATTGCGAGCCCAACGCTAAAGTCTTTCATTTGGTTGTAAATTGATTGTGACGCTGGTGACATGGTAGGAGTAGGAGAATATGTCATCCATTCCAGAGGTGCTCCAAAAATCTGTAGTAATGTTGTTAGGAATCCTGTAAACGCATTAGCGACAGAGTTAATTAATCCAGAAATTGCGCCTGTGATTGCTCCTTCTATCCACCCAAGAGGTGAAGGGGGGTTTGTAACTGTAACCAGAACTGCCCCAGAACCTCCAGCAAAATTCTGTTGATTAATTACACTTGCTGCAACTATGTATTTACCTGGATCATTAAAAGTATAGGTAAAAGAAGTACCTCCAGTAGCGTTGTACACTATACTTCCATTATATAGAACAGTCCATATTACAGTTCCAGACATGGAAGGACTCCATGAGACTGTATAAGTTTCAGTATTGCCTGTGTACGCTGAAGTAGGACCAGAAACTTTTACCTGTAGTTGCACTAGCGTAATTTGTACATTTCCTCCTATCTTACCTCCTGTAGCAGCTGCAAGAAATATCGCTGATGCCATAGCAGCAGCAAACAACACTAACGCATAACGCTGGTCGTATCTGTTAGCTAATATTGCTAAGAGTATGAGAGCTGCTGGTATCAGTGTCTGCAGTGTAGCTATAAACTGGCCTAAGCCACCTGGACTTCCTCCTCCACCTCCTTGTGCCGTTGCTATAATATTTCCTGCTCCTGAAAGCAGTGATGGAAGTACTAATATTATTAATAGGATAGTTAATGCTTTCCTCATTTTCCACTCCTAATCAAGCTCTTTTTAAAAAGCTCAGTTGAATAAACTCCCCAGTTTACTGAAGAAAAATTCAAACAAAAAGCTTAATCTCTTTTTCGGAAATCCCCAAATCCGAAAAGTACTCCTTATAACGACTATCACAAAGGTAAACCTTAACATAGTCATTAGGGTCACGAAACGCTCTACCTATTGTCTGTTTTATGGTAATTAACGTAAGTTCGTGAGCTACTTCCTCCTCACTCCTCTTAGTCAATTTCGCTACCCTCTTTATCCTATTGGTTACGATAGAATCCGTGATATCGGGATAAGGTAATCCCGCTAAAACCATGCTGTCGAACAAGTTCTTGTTTTCAAATCTGAACTCAACGCCCTCACTCTCCTTAGCTCTCATTACAAGCAGTACTAGATACTTACCGTTCCTCATTAACTCCAAAATCTCCTCATGCGTAACTCCCCGCTTATTCTCCTCAAGAACTGGGACAGTCTTAACGTTCTCCTTAACTAGGTTCTTGAACTCGTAATTAGGAAAGAAGACTAGTACGTTAGATCCGCTTAACTTATAGATCCTCTCTAAAACTTCGGCATATTTAGGGGCCTCACTACTCCTCACCTTAGCCTTAGATGTTAAATTATTACAATAATACCATTCCGCCTTACCCATCTTTACGTTTACGTTAATCCTATATCCGTTTATTCCCAGTTCTGGTAGAGTTCCGCTCATTAATATCCTATAATTCGCAACGTTCAAGGCGGAGCTTATCTTATCCCATGTTTTATTAGGGATTATAACCAAACTCCCGTTACAATTATATACATCGCCCTCCTCACTGAAGAAGTTCACTATACTCCTCAAACTGCTCCTCTTAATAGGGCCTTTTATTAAGTTAACGTAGGTCTTCATAGCCTTAACCAATTGGTCTAAAGCCTCCTTACTGGGCTGTGGGAATAAGGGTAACTGCTTACACCCGGATCCCTCATCGAGTTTAGTCATGAAGTCGTAAAGTATTGTTAAGTATTCCTTAGCCTTATCCACGCTTATCCTACTTTCCTTTCTTACAATTTCCAGCTCCTCCAGGGCGTTCTTAAGAGTCTTCTTTCCTATCCTCCTCTTAAACCACTCATCGGAGAATAACAGGTTATGAGCTTCATCTATTATAACTACTATGTTCTTATCCTCGATCTCTTTCAGCATAGATCTTCTCAAGTTCGGTAGAAAGAAGTAAAGGTATGATGACGCTATAATATTGGCATTGCCTATCTTAGCCTTTAATGACTGGTAGGGACAATAATCGCTGGCCTTCTTAGCCTCTACAATTATCTGCGAAGGTGAAAGGTTACCCATGTCCTTAACCTTACCATTTAATTTACAACTCTTGCAGTCTATCTCTTCCGGATCTTCGTTACCCTGGGCAAAAGGACAAACCGACGCTTTGCCGAATATGAAAGCTATTTTTAAGCCCAACCTATCGGCTTCCCTCTTTACCGAGTTGAACTCGTTATGCGTCCTGGTTAGGTAGATTATAGTCCCTCCTACGCTTAAAGCGGTGTTTAACGCGAAGAGTGTTTTCCCAGATCCCGTAGGTGACTGAAGTAGTAAAGTCTTATCTTTTCTGAGGTGTTCTATTGCAGTTTTCAGATATTCCTTCTGCCACTCCCTTAAAGTCACTGACATTTGCATAGTAACCTCCACATTACGGTATAGATCCCGTTCTCGTCAGGGACTATTAGATCCGCTTTAGAGAGGAGGTTTACCAGTTCCTTCCATCTTTCCGATTTACCTTGTTCCAAATCCCTCAATGCGTCTTCGTTAATTACGTAAAGCCTAACCCCTATCCTGGCTATTATCGATCTTTCCGGGATTTCGAAGAAACCCTTCTCGTTGAATGTGTTTACTATCTGTATGGGGATCCTGGCGTAACTTCCAAGTCTGTCCAATTCTTGTAAGAATTCTTTCTGACTTTGGGTAACGACTTGTGTATTTCCGTTAAACTGGGGAGTTTATTCTAATTTTTGTGAGAAGTATCTGAAACATGGGTTTAAAAAATCGCGTCTTCTGAGGCATATGAGTTTCCTTTTCAAAAAATCAAACCAAATCCAGGTTAGAAACAAAACTAAGTACTATCGCTTAGAAGGGATCCCGTTCTTCCTTCTAGCGCCAGAAGATAGAGACATGAAAATGAAAGAATTGAGTGCTTTGTTAAGCCATGCAGAACGCGGATATATCTACATCTCGAGAAAACCAGATACCTACGAGTTTGAAGGGACTAAGTTTCCTATTATAAATTCTAACTTTCAGTTGATAACAGAGAAAGAACTTGATCTAGAAACCTCAGAGCCTCCTCAGAGACCAGTAATTAAGAAAGAATTTGCTAAGTACTTACAGACAGATCAAGGTTATGCAAAAGTCTTAGTATCATATACTTATTCGACTAAAATTTACGAAGGTGCGCTTGGCAGAATAGACTTCAAATCTGTGCACCCTGAGCTTTTCGAATTAGTCATTCAATTCCAGAAAATATCTCCTTTAAGCGTTAGGAATTATCTCAATAGTCTGGAGGTAAAAAAGCAAAAGATGGCCAGGTATGCTAGCAGCAGTGTCCAAGTTGAGGAAATGCTGGTAAGAGGGGGTCAATTGAGGAAAGATCTTGATGAGGAAGCTGCAGACCCCCTCAAGTTTCGTTTTGTCTTTATAATTCATGCAAAGACTACAGCTGAGCTAGAGAGTCTCTCTAGAGAATTAATTCAGGTTTCTCAGGAAAATGGGATATTATTGGATGTGCCTTGCTGTGCTCAAAAGGAGTTATATAGTTTTGAAGGGAGCGTAGGTTACAGAATAAGCAGTAATATCAGCCTTAGCAAATTCTATCCATTAGTAGGTTTTAGTCTAGTAGAAGATAATGGGATTTTCTTAGGGATTGACGATAAGGGAGCTCCAATAGTAATTAATCCGTATTTAGCAGCCAACGGTCGTCAGAACCCCCATTGGGCCATCACTGGAACTACAGGTGCTGGGAAGACGACGACAGGGGCAGTATTAATTGATAGACTGAGAAAAGCTCACGACGATGTTTACGTTATCGTGATAGACCCGATGAGTAACTATAACAGATTCTTTGAAAATGAAGCTGATTTGAATATCATTTTCAGAGATACTGATTATTTAGGACTGGATCCTGTTAGTCTAGCTAACGAAGGAGTAGTTTCTAGCGGGGATATCGCTGATTTCTTAATAGAATCGTATGGTATACCAGCGGAGTTGCGAGGGATCCTGGTAAGTCAGCTTGAGCAAAATAAGAGCCTCAAGGAATTAATGGATAACCTTGAAGACCTGGCTAGTAAGAAGTTCGCTACTGAATACAGAAAATTAGAGAACTTTTTACTAAACATGACGTC